>ENA-UOJO01000262-UOJO01000262.1-human-gut-metagenome-genome-assembly--contig:-P57-NODE-262-length-87734-cov-17.912932_pt1 | contig 87734 bp, 102 predicted proteins | sample MGYA00242351_ERZ723898 | MGnify/ENA metagenome assembly ERZ723898 | reverse complement strand
TTTACCGTCTTAGCGGATTTAGACGCAGGCGCACCGCCAGAGCCCGTTTCCTTGCCCTTGTCGGCTTTCTTACCTCTGGACACTTTGTCCCGAACAGAGGGCGGAGCCTCCTCACGGGCCGCCTTGTCAACCTTAGACGGGCGGCCTGTGCGGGGCTCCGCCGCTTTCGACTTTTTCTCCGCAGTCGGCCCGGCCTGCTCTTTCGGCGGGCGGCCCCGGCGCTTCGGCGGCTTATCCGCCTCCGGCGCTTTCTTGTCCGGGGCGGGAGCAGAAGCCTCCTTGCCGCCCTTATCAGCGGCCTGGATGTCCGAAAGGTTGATCACCTTGCCGGATGGCGCGGGAGCGTCCTCACCCATACCAGGGATAACAGACTGCTCTGGCGTGGCGGGCCCCACATGAGCGGGGGCAGCCTGATCCCCACCAGGGACAGCGGGCCCCTCGGTATGTTCCAGCGCAGGCGGATCGCCCGGCCCGGACGGAGCCGGAGCTTCCGGGGCTTTCTTTTCCTCCGGGCTCACGTTTGCTTTTTCATCTGCCATTGGCTAACCTCCTTTTTCGTGAGATGAAAAAAGGCCAGACCTCCCGGCCCGGCCAGCTAAAAAACTCCCCCTTTCGTTTTAGTATTAAGTCAGCACCACTCCTTTCCCAAACCGGGCCATGAAAAAAACGCCGCCTTTTTCTTGAAAAAAGCGACGTTTTAGTGTAGGTTGGCTCGGTTTTTTGTTGTGATTTATGATTATGCCTTTGTAAAGAAACCTTAAATAATTTGAAAGGGAATTTTTCGAAAACATTTGCTTTGAAAGGAAAAAAGGAGTGAGGCCAGCGATAAAAAAGCCTGTAATTCATTGCGATAATTCAATGCAAACCAGACAAAAACCGGAAAGAAACAAGAATATAATTTAATATACGTTATTGATAAACGGAATATTTAAATATGATATAAACGTTTCTTAACGGAATATGCGTTAATAAAATAAAAAACGACATGTACAGGAGAACGATCCCATGCTAAAATGAAACATCACATCTACAATTGAAGGAGGTACATCTATGAAGCCAGCGAAGAAATTGTCTTTGCCCGTATGGATTTTCATAGGCATGCTTGCCGGTATCCTGGCGGGCCTGTGCTTTTTGAAAAATCCGGATTTCACAACCAACTACCTCAAACCCATCGGCACGATTTACATTAACCTTTTGAAATTCCTGGTTGTCCCGGTCGTTCTGTTTTCGATTACGGATGGCGTCATTTCCCTGAAAGATCTCAAACGCGTTGGCAGCGTTGGCATCAAAACATTTGTTTATTATATGATTACGACTGCGGTTGCGGTTGTAATCGGCCTTGCACTTGCATCCGCCTTCAAAGGGCTTTTCCCGCCTCTGCCCACCGCCGAGCTTGCGGAGCTTGAGTATGCGGCAAAGGAAGCGCCCAGCATGATGCAGGTCATTGTTGACATTTTCCCCGACAACATCCTTGCGCCGATGGTCAGCGCGAACATGCTTCCTGTGATTGTGATTGCGATTTTCGTTGGCGCAGGCATTTTGGCTGCTGGCAAAAAGGGGGAGAAAATCGGTGAAATCGTGAATTGCATGAACGAGGTCGTCATGAAAATCATGATGATGATCATTAAGATTACTCCGATTGGCGTATTTTGCCTTATGGCAAATGTGGTGGCAGTGAACGGCCCGGAGATTGTGGGCACACTTGCGCTAGTGATCGGCGTTGCATATCTCGCTTATATCATCCATGTGGCTGTGGTATACGGAAGCAGCATAAAATTCCTGAGCGGGATGAGCCCCATCGCTTTTTTCAAAGGGTTGGCGCCTGCGATGATATGCGCGTTCACCACGACTTCTTCCAACGCAACGCTTCCGCTGAACATCGAATGCTGCAACAATATGGGCGCTGAGCCGGAAATCAGCTCTTTCGTCCTACCGCTGGGCGCTACCATCAATATGGACGGCACCGCAATTTATCAGGCCGTTGCAACAATCTTTATCGCAGCCTGCTACAATATTGACCTGACCCTTGCCGACATGGCGATGGTTGTGCTGACGGCTACGCTTGCATCCGTCGGTACGGCGGGCGTTTCCGGCGCAGGCATGATTATGCTTGCGATGGTTTTAACATCCATTGGCATTCCGGTGGAAGGCATTGCCATCATTGCGGGCGTAGATAAGCTCTTTGATATGGGGCGGACAACGCTGAACATTACAGGCGACGCAACCTGCGCCATCTGGATATCGAAATTGGAACGTGCCAAAAAGGCCAGGATGGAAGCAATGGCGAACGCCAAAGCGTAAGCGCAGCAAAAATGAAGCAGGCCGGGGGTTTGAACGGAACCCCCGGCCTGCTTCATTTTCACGATGCTTATTTCTTTTTCTCCGGAAAAATTTCTACTGTTAGCTTGTCAAACGCAATGGGCTCCATGAAATCAGCAGCCGTGAATGCGGTATGCAAAAAATGCACAAGGTCATGAAGGTGCTTTTTCAGCAGCACGGGGCGCGCGAGATCAAGCGCGTGGCAGAGCTCACCGATAATCGACCCCCAATCTTCTACGCGCGCTTGGGACAGATCGCTGAATTCCATTACGATGTCCTGCTGGATTTTGCCGTCCGTACGAATTGCAGCCCAGATTTTCATGCACAATCAACCATACCCTAAGACAGGGTGTTCCTTTCCGTTTTAAAGCTGTCGAAAAAGCGATTTTTCACTTTTCAGGATTTCCCATATGTTGCTTGCACCGCAGGCTTCATATAATAAAAAACACGTGCGGGTAAACCTTTGCTGCGTAAAACGTATTCATGCGCTTGCCAGGCGAAACTGCCAAATCGGGACAGAGCGTTGAAGTTCCGGCCTTTTGACAGCAGAGGGGCGGATGCATGCATCCGCCCGCTAAGCAGCTGTTTTGGCTTAAAATGCAGGAGGGTTTAACCGTCTTTCAGGATATACCATGCATGCATGAGCGGCAGAGTGGAGCCGTCAGCAAGGGTGTATGTGCCTGCGGGATCCGCATAGAGGTTATACGTTTTGCCGTCGCCAACGGCGATTTCGGACACACCGCTGTAATAATTGAACACGATATCCCCAGAACTGGTCTGAATGCGGGCGGTTACAAACGGCGCGGACTGGTAAACTTCAACCACTTTCCCCACAACCTTGTAGCCTTGTTTATGTTCGGGATAATTCTTAATGCGGTCGTAGTCAAGCACATGAACGGCGCCCATGTAGCTGTCTTTATCCGGGCGGTGCTCCAAGTAGAGCGTGCTGGATTTTGCCGCATTGTCCTTGGTGGCGGTGATGACGGCAGCATACAGTCCGACGCTTTCCGTTTTTACCGTAAAGCTGAATGTGCCGGCAGCAGCGTCCTGCGTCACATCCCCTTCCAGTTCAACGCCCGAAACGGAGATCACCGCGCCTGCTTCCATGGTGCCGGAAACGGTCATGGTGGAAGTGGTGGCATACCGCACAACGGAATCGTTTACGGCAAACGTCACATTGCCCTCAACGGTGCCGGGCGTTGTGGTGCCGGTCCCTTCGGGATCCCCGGATGTACCCGTGCCAAAGGTGATGTTAAAGGTTTGCGAGGCGGTCTGATAGCGGTTCTTACGCGCTTCGATCGTGACTGCATAAGCACCGCTTTCAGGCAGCGTATAGGATGTATTGAAATTGCCCGATTCATCAATGGGCACCTGCGTCTCGTTCACGTACACAGCCGCCGTATTGTCGCTGACCGTACCCGTAATGGGAACGACGGCGGTATCCGTAGTGAAGTCGCTTACGGTAGGAGAAGTCACGTTCAGCTCGATTGCCGGGATGGAGATTACGATCTCGTCCTCAAATTCCACTGCCGTTTCTTCGCCATTTGGGCTGATGACTACGACGTTCGGCTTGATGTGCAATTCGCTTTCGGCGATCGGCGCATCGGGCACAAAAATATGTTCCGGAATGCGCCAGGCAACGCAGTTGCGGACTTGCGCACCAACAACATCCTCACGCACGGTTACTCCTGAGGTGAAACGGGCCGTGTAATTGTTTTTGCAGTAAACCGTAACGATATAGGCTGGGTCGCCATTGTCCATTTGTGCAGCAGTGATGGTCGCAGCCTTGGGGAATGGGTTACCACCAAAGGCGTAATCAAAGAAAGCGCCCACACTGCCATCGAAATTCTTGTTTAAGTAGATGATCGCAAACACAGCGATGAGCACCACGAGCACCGCCACTGCTGCGATGAAAAGCAAATTGCGGGAACCTGCTGCGGCCCGTTTTTGCTTCTTGCTGCGGGAAGGCTTGACGTCATACTCAAAATCGTCAAGCGCATCATATCCGCCTGCCGATGCCGCCGCTTCAACGGGAGCCTGCCGCGCGTGTGTAGCAGCCTTCCTCTCCGGCGCCTGCTTGGCCACCCGTGTGGCGGCTGCGCTGCGCTGCGGCGTATAAGGGCGCACGGGAGCTTCATCAAAATCGGAAACGGGAGCAGCCTGACGCGGCGTATCCGCCGCGCTGGGGGTAGGCTGAGCCTGCTCCCTGACCGGCGCGTGCACGCGCACATTGTTGCTGTAACCGCGTTCACCTGGCACGGGCGGCGCAGGCTGTTGGGCAGCCGCCTGGGATTGGGATTGTGCGGGCCTTGGGTTGAAGCGGGAGGAATAGGTGTCGGGAATATCTTCCTCGCTTACGGTGTTGGCGTCAAATTCAGGCTTCGGCCATTGCGGCGCGCGGACAAACCCCCACGCCGGCGGCGTTTCGCCTGTGGAGGCAACGTAGGAATCCTCGGCGGGCGCAGGCTCCGGCTCGTCGGGCGTAAGCGGAGCAGCGCAGTTTTCGCAGTATTCGAGGTAATCCTCATTGTATGCGCCGCATACCTTGCATTTCATATCGAAAAAACCTCCTGTACAGGAATTATCAATTTATTATAGCAAATCTGCTCCGGTGTGAAAACACTTTTACGCTTTTTATTTGGAAACAAACTATGAAATAAAGCCGAAACGCATATGCAGCGTTTTCGCATACACAGTTTTATGCTATAATCACAACAGGCGAAAAACGCCCATCGCGCTTTGGACTATGATTTTTGCCGAACAGGAGTACGATTATGTGCCTTACGCAAAAGGGAAAGGGAATAATGATACTGATTCTTTCTGCATGCTTTTTTCTTGCAGCTTTCACCGGCTGTGCGCGCGAAGCATCAGAAGGAACGCCGCCGCCCCAATCCTTTGAAGGATTCCAAACGGAAGGGGAAGCCACGGGCGGCGGAACGCTGCTGAACGCGAACATCAACGCCGTCGGTGCGGCGGAGGAAAACGGCGATGTACGATTGACCCTTGGGTTTATCGGGGGCAGCCGCATGTCCGGCGGGACGGACGAGCGTGAGGTTGCCAACGTACCGCGCTATGCCGTCACACTGTTGCCGCAGCCAACCCGGCTTGCGGTGTCGTTTGATTCGATCACCTATTGGGATTATTTGCGCGATTTGGACCTGAGCGCAAGCGAATTCCTGCTCGGCAGCTTTGGCACGGTATTTGAAGGCAGCGAGGCGTTTACGCTGTATTTCCAGTTGGCAGGAGAGGCCGCCTTTCAGGTTGTTGAACATGAAACGAGCATCGAAATCCTCCTGCGGCCCATCGCGGCGCAAGCGGCAGAGCCGGAAGCGCAGGAGACGCCGGCCGCAGATGCGATTGACATCGTTGCCGATGAGTACGCTGCGGCGGACGAGCGCTACTATGTCGTGGCAAATGCATTCCAAGCCTATTGCGCGGGCACGCTTTCGAGCGGCTGCGGAATGACCCCGGTCCTTGCGGCGGACCACAGCACGGTGCTGTTGATTTCCGAAGGGGTTTCCGCAAAATCGGAGGCGGAACGCCTGCGCGAGCGGATTCTCACGGAGGAACCCGGCGCGGTGCCGTCAGATTGGAGCGTTGTAAAACTCAAGAATGGGGCGCTTCCCGCATATGATGAAACGATGGAGTATATGGCCGCCTATGATCAGCTTCCTGCCCGCATTGACGGCAAGGAAACCGCGCTCACGCCGCTCATCCCGGATGGGTTGCTCCTTTCTGTCACGCCGCAACGGGATGGGTTCCTTTACAGCAGGCGGATTACGCGCGGCAGCTTGGCGGAAACCTATACATACGAACAGCTTTGCGTGCAGAGCATGGGCGGGGGTTCCAAACCATTGCTTTCTTTTGAATTTCAGACCATAGAATCCGTAAAATATTCGCCGGATGGGCGGAAGCTCGCGGTTCTGGAACGTGCGGCGGAAAGCGCGCATCTGTACATATTCGATCTCGACACCAAGGAACTTTTGACGGACCTCACGGATATGGGATTTGGCGACACGGTCAGCGCTTATGTTTGGGACAGCATGGGCGGGCGCGTGTTTTCCATCGGCGGTTCCGGCGAAATCTCCATCCACCAGTATGATTTCAATGTGCCGACGGAAAGCAAACGCCACACGGTTGTAGATAAAAAGGGCGTGGATGAAGGAAGCCTTGCATTTTTTGACGGGGAGCTGTATTTCTGTGAGACCACGCTTGAAGGCGGCGGAATGATCTACCGCATCAAGCCGGAGGGAGGAACGCGGCGCAGTTACATGGAGGGCAGCACATTCGCCCTGTCGGGCGACGGACGATATATGGCCTTCAGCGCATCGGGCGATGATGCGTTAGGCGGAGGAGAAACGCATTTCGGAATTCGCGATATGCATAACGGTGCGCTCACCACCATCACGGATGAATTCTCCGTCTATACTTTCCTGTGGTCGTATGACGGAAGCAGGCTCTACTACATTGAAAACCGCCTGTCCGGCAGCGCGGGAGAGGAGACGGAAAGCACGGGAGATGCGAACGATGCATATCCCTACCGCCTCTGGGTATACGACGTTGCCTCGGGTGAAAGCCGCACAATTGCGGACCTGCCGTATGCCTCCATTGCGGTTTCCCACCGCGCGGATGAAGTTTACCTTTGTTATACCGATGGCGCTACGCTTGGCGATGTGGTTCGGGCGACATACATCATCCCTGCCGGTTGACGCATGGCTGGTGAAAGGCACAAAGCACGCTCTTAATTATGTATAAACTTCCGAAATTGGAGCATACTTCCTTTTATTAAGACTCCTTCGGAGGTGGTATGATGTCGATTACAGGTTTGCTCCCGCGCATTTCGGGGCGGGAACGTGCGGCGCACAGGGGAGAGGCAGAAATCCGTGAGGCTCTGAAAAAGTGGAAGGATGCCACGCGCTTTTTTGAGAGCGTAAACGATCCGGAGCTTATGGATTACGCAATTTATGATATGGAGGCTGCCCGGCGCAAGTATATGTTCCTGCTTCGCCAAAAAGCGCGGGACGACGAAGAAGCAGAATAAAGTGAGGACGGAAAAGGGATCCCTGCCCGCCCTCAAAACGATGGAGGTCAACGGACATGAATCCCTTCGGTTCAATTCTGGCGTTTGCAGCGGGCCTTTTGGTTCTTTGGCTGATCTGCAAACTGCTCGCTTTCCCGCTCAAGGTGCTTTGGAAACTCGTGGTTAATGCGCTTTTAGGCGCGGTAATCCTGTTTTTGTTTAATTTTGTGGGCGGCTTTTTTTCCCTTTCCATCCCGATCAATGCGCTCAATGCGCTGATTACAGGCGTGCTGGGCGTCCCCGGCGTTATTCTCCTTCTGGTGCTGCAGTGGATTCTGTGACGGGAAGATAATTGCCGGTCAGCATGCCGAACCGGATGGGCGTTTCCCCTTCTGTGGGGGAAAGACACACTGTAAGCTCGCTTTGGTATGAGGAAGTGCAGGCCGTGGACAACCAAGTGTCCCCGGCTTTTTCCATGCTGCAAAACCGCTCCACTCCCTTTGGGGAGCTGATGGTGAAGCGGAGCGCAGTGCCGGATAAACTTCCCGACAGCGTGTTGCCGTCTGTATAGGAAAACTGAAACGTATAGCCTTTTTCCGGGCTTCCATACATGCTTCCGCTGCCGGAAGCGGCGGATTCCAACGCGCCGCTGTATCCGCTTTCATCGCTGCCGAAGAGCCTTGCAATGGTGATGCGCCCTTCAGAAAGCAGCGCACGGTGTTCCGTCAGCGCCAGCGAATAGGAAAGCCCATCCACGCTTTGAAGCGCGGAAAGCCCTGCGGCATATGCATCCAGAAGCGCGGCGCAGTCCGCGTGATACTCCGCATAGAAAGCGTATACGGGGTTTACCGCAAAAGGCGTAGCGCTCGGCGCTGGCAAAGCTTCCGGCAGTTCGGACAGGGAAGGAGGGGAGGGGGAAACGGAAGCCGCAGGCAGGGAGGCAGACGGCGTTGCGGAGGGGAGCACAGGCGATGTGGAGTTCCCTGCATTGCCCGCACTGCAACCGAAAAAAAGCATGACCGAAAGGCATGCCGCACAACATAAACATACAGGGCGTTTTGAATTCCAACGGAGCTTTATCAAGATGGCACCTCATTTTCATCAGACCCGCCGCCGGATTGTTCAAAATAGGCGAGGATGCCGTTGAACAGCCCTGCGGCACAGCTCGTCTGATAGGAATCGCGGTTGAGCCGGATGTCTTCCTGCGGGTTGGAAAGCATGCCCATTTCAACGGCGATCACCGGCTTTTCCGACCAGTTAAAGCCGGTTTGATCCATCAGGGCGCGAAGGGAAATCATCGTAGCGCCGGTGGCTTCGGAAAAACTTTCATATACGCATTGCCCAAGGCGCAGGCTTTCCTGATAAATCGCAGCGCCATATGCGCGGGAAGGGATCAGCACGCTTGCACCGCTCTTGTTGGCGGAGGATACGCTGTCACAGTGCAAACGCAGCCAAATGTCTACGCCGGATTCGTTCATCAGAAGCGCGCGCTCCATGTTGGAGAGCGAAAAGTCCGATGTTTCGCGCGTCAAAACCACCGTTGCGCCTTCGGCTTCAAGCAGGTCGCGCAGCTTAAAGGCGATGAGCAGATTGATCTTGTATTCGGGAACGCCGGTTTTCACGCCGGTGCTGCCGGGGCTTTGGCGTTCCTTGGTACGCTTAACGCCAGGGGCCATCTGCTCAAGCTCCGCATCCGGAGTTTCCTGATGTCCGGGGTCAATGCCGATCGTATACCCCGCAAGGCGGTCTGTTTCATCCGATGCAGCCGATTGCTGCTCCGGAAAGGCGAGCAGGCCGAGCTCAAACGCGTTCCAGTAGGCGGCAAAAGTAAGGGGGCCGAACGCGCCATCCTCCCGTACGCCAAGAAACGCCTGCAGACGGATGACAGCCTGCTTTGTGGCTCCGTCAAAAAGGCCGGTAATTTCCCCTTCATAAAAGCCGAGGGCGCGCAGCTCCGTTTGCAGCGTTTCCACATCCTCGCCAAAATCCCCGGCGGAAAGAATTTCCTGGGAAGGAATTTCGGGCATCGTGGGCACGGCAAACGCGGCGCTGCATGAGAGCAACACCGCGAAAACGCAGCAAAGTGCGGCAAACCGCCTGAGAAAGGGACTCATTTCCGGCAAAACTCCTGAAAGTCAATACTCAAAGTTTCCTTTATTCTACCATCTCCGCCGGATTTTGCAATCGCTCATCCATAAATAAACTGTAAACTTAGGCGGAAGGGAAAATGCTTACGCTTTGCGAAAAACGAGCTTCCCATCCTCGGCGGATGCTGTTACGGCATCGCCCAGAGAAACGCGCCCGGAAAGAATTTCTTCGCTCAGGCTATCCTCCACCTGATGCTGGATGGCACGGCGAAGCGGACGCGCACCGTAAAGCGGGTCAAACCCGGCGCCGGAAAGCAGATCCTCCGCCTCAGGCGTAACGGTGAGTGCGATGCCGCGCTCCCGGAGCCGCGCTTTCACAGTTTCGAGCATCAACCGGGTGATTGCGCGCGTTTCTTCCCGCGCAAGCGGCCGGAATACGATGATCTCATCCACGCGGTTCAGGAATTCCGGCCGGAATGTCTTTTTCAGTTCGGCCATCATGGTTTCGCGCAGGCGCTCATGCGTAAGCGCGTCCTCCGCCGTGCCGAAACCGACGGCATGCGCTTGCTGTGTGCGCGGCGCGCCGGCGTTCGAGGTCATGATGATAACCGTGTTGCGGAAATCCACTGTGCGCCCCTGAGAATCCGTGAGCCGGCCATCCTCAAGCACTTGGAGAAGCAGATTGAACACATCGGGATGCGCCTTTTCGATTTCGTCAAGCAGGATAACGCAGTACGGCCTCCTGCGCACACGCTCGGTGAGCTGGCCGCCGTCGTCGTAACCAACATAGCCCGGCGGGGAGCCGATGAGTTTGCTTACGCTGTGCAGCTCCATGTATTCGCTCATGTCCAGACGCACCATGGCGGTTTCATCTGCAAAAAGCGCCTCTGCAAGCGCGCGGGAAAGCTCGGTTTTTCCAACGCCCGTGGGGCCGAGAAAAATGTAGGAGCCGATGGGCCGCGCAGGATCCTTCAGCCCGGCACGCGCGCGGCGGATGGCGCGGGAAACGGCGGAGACGGCTTCTTCCTGGCCGATGACACGCCTGTGCAGCGCATCTTCCAGATGCAACAGCTTTTCGCTTTCATCTTCCGTGAGCTGGCGCACGGGAATGCCTGTCCATGCGTTTACAACATCCGCGATGTCGTTTTCGGTAACGATGGATTCTTCATTGTCCCGCTCGCGCTCCCAATCGGCCTCGATCCCTGCGATTTGCGCCGTAAGGCGCTGTTCCTCGTCGCGCAGCGCGGCAGCGCGTTCATAGTTCTGGTTATTGACGGCTTCTTCCTTTTCCTTGCGCAGCGATTCGATGCGCTCACGCAGCTCCTTTACATCCGGCGGTGTGTTGTAAGCGCGAAGGCGTACGCGGCTTGCGGCTTCATCCATCAGGTCGATGGCCTTGTCCGGCAGGAAACGGTCCGAAATGTAGCGGCCGGAAAGCTCCACCGCAGCGCGGATGGCCGCGTCCGTGATGCGGGCTTTGTGGTGCGCCTCATAACGGTCACGCAGGCCGAACAGGATGGCTACGGCCTCTTCGCGCGTGGGTTCGCCGACCGTAACGGGCTGGAACCGCCGTTCAAGCGCTGCGTCTTTTTCGATATGCCGGCGGTATTCGTCGAGCGTTGTCGCACCGATGACCTGGATTTCGCCGCGCGCGAGGGCGGGCTTAAGGATGTTGGAAGCGTCGATGCTGCCCTCCGTTGCGCCTGCGCCGACGATGGTGTGCAGCTCGTCGATAAACAGGATGGTGCTGCCGTCCTCCCGCAGTTCGGAAATGGCGTTTGTGATGCGTTCCTCAAATTCGCCGCGGTATTTGGTGCCCGCGAGCATGGAACCAAGGTCGAGCGTGACGATCCGCTTGTCCTTCAAAAGTTCGGGAATCTTGCCCGCCGCAATGCGCTGCGCCAACCCTTCGATGACTGTACTTTTTCCGACGCCGGGGTCGCCGATGAGGGCGGGGTTGTTTTTCGTGCGGCGGCAGAGGATCTGGATCACGCGTTGAATTTCCGCTTCCCGCCCCACCACGGGGTCGAGTTCCCCGTCGCGCGCGGCGCGCGTCAGATTCCGGCCGTATTGATCGAGCACCGGCGTACCCTGCCCCGCATGTGCGGGCTGCGGGGCGCTTTCCCCGGCGGGCCGCCCTCCCGCAAGCACGGATTGCAGGCCGGGCACATCTGCGCCGAGATCCTGCAGGATGCGCACGGCGACCGAGTCCCGTTCCCGCAAAATGGCGAGCAGGATATGTTCTGTGCCAATATAGCCCATTTTCAGGGATTTTGCTTCATAAAGGCTCAGCTCCAGGATTTTTTTCGTGCGCGGCGTATAGCCGAAGCTGTCGGTGAAATGATAATCCCCCCGGCCGACAAGCGTATCCGCGCGTTCTGCAACGGCGTTTGCGGTCACGCCAAAGGCGGAGAGTGCCTTAAATGCCGCGCCTTCCCCTTCGCGGATGAGGCCAAGCAGCAGATGCTCACTGCCCACATAGTTGTGTCCCATTGCCCGCGCCGCTTCCTGCGCCAGAGCGAGCGCGCGCTTTGCACCCTCGGTGCACCGATCCAAAAAGCTCATGCTGTGTCCTTTCGGGATAATTCGTCTGTTCGCCTTAATTTTATAGCAAAACAGGCGCGCCTGCAACCGTTGCACTTGTGCGGTTTTTATAAAAAAGCGTCAACAAACGCGCGCTGGTGTGGTATGATAAAACAGTATAAGCCGTTCAAAACTGTCGCAATATGCTTGCGCGGCATATATATGGACAAAAAGGAGTTTGTCTCCGGTTTTAAGGAGTGAGAATATGATCTATTTGGACAACAGCGCCACGACCCGCACGCTGCCCGCGGCGGCGGAGGCGGCGCAATACTATATGAGCGAAAGCTTTTTTAACCCGGCGGCGGCCTATTCGCCGGCGGTGGAGAGCGAACGCGCGGTGAATGCGGCGCGGGCGCGGCTTGCCGGAGCCATGAATGCGGCAGCCGACGAAATCGTCTTTACCTCAGGCGGCACGGAAAGCAACAACATGGCGATCTACGGGTCCCTTGGCGCGATGCGCGGACAAGGCCGGCTTGTGGTAAGCGCGGTGGAGCATCCTTCCGTTTACGAGGTGATGAAACGGCTTTCCCCTGAATACGACGTAGTTGAAGCCGGCGTGGATCAGCAAGGCCGCGTGGATGTTGCCGGCCTTGCGCAGCTTGTGACGCCGGGCACGCGCTTTGTGTCGGTAATGCAGGTAAACAATGAAACGGGGGCGATCAACGACATCCCCGCCATTTATAAGCTCGTAAAGCGGGAAGCTCCCGGCGCTCTTTTGCATGTGGACGGCGTGCAGGGTTTCCTGAAAGTTCCGTTTGAAGCGCGCAACTGTGATTTTTACACCGTCAGCGGCCACAAATTCCACGGCCCGAAGGGCGTGGGCGCGCTGTATGTCAAAAAAGGAACGCGTTTTTTGGGCGGGCAAATCGGCGGCGGGCAGGAAAAAAACCTCCGCTCCGGTACGACCAACACGCCGGGCATTATGGGGATGGACGCCGCGCTGCAATATTACCTTGCAAATCAGGAAACGATGTGGGAAAATATGCGGACGTGCAAGCTGCGCTTGGCGGAAAACCTCCTCGCGCTGCCGGATGTGCTCATCAATGGTCCGGCGCCGGAGGAGGGGGCGCCGCACATCCTGAACGTTTCCTTCCTTGGCGTGCGCGGCGAGGTGCTTCTGCATGCATTGGAGGAAAAGAAAATCTATGTTTCTACGGGCTCTGCGTGTTCCGCGCACAAAAAGGGAAAGAACCGCATCCTGAACGCCATGGGTGTGACCGGGGAGCGCCAGAAAGGGGCGATCCGGTTCAGCTTCTCAGCATTTAACACCCCGGGAGAAATGGACGAAACCGCTGCGGCAATCGCGGACCTGCTCGGGCTGCTCAGACGGTTCAAAAGAAGGTAAACTTCAGAAGCTTACATCAGAAAAACACAGAGGAGAGAAGATTACAGTGGAACAGGTACTGCTCGTCCGCTATGGCGAGATTCATCTCAAGGGGCTTAACCGCCCCTTCTTCGAGCGCAAACTCATCGACGGGATCAACAACGCGCTGCGCGGGTTTGGCGCCAGGGTACGCCGGGAACAGGGGCGCATCTATGTGCATGGCATTGCGCCGGAGCGTATGGAGGCTGCTTCGGATGCACTTACCCGCGTGTTTGGCGTGCATTCCATAAGCCCCGCCATGGCTGTGGAAAAGGACTGGGATGCCATCGTCGAGGCTGCAGCATGCCTTACGGAACAGGCGGCAGGCGGAAAAAACGTCACTTTTAAGGTCTTTTCCCGCCGCTCGGACAAGGGCTTCCCCATGAACTCGGAAACAATCAACCATGAGCTTGGCCATGTGCTTCTGGAACGGTTTCCAAACCTTACCGTTGATGTGCATGCGCCGGAGCTGAAGGTGTGCGTGGAGATCCGCGAGCAGGCGTTCATATACGCTGCGGAGATCATGGGCGCAGGTGGCATGCCGAGCGGAACGGCAGGGCGGGCGGCGCTGCTTATTTCCGGCGGCATCGACAGCCCGGTTGCTGGCTATCTGATGGCAAAGCGCGGGCTTACGCTTTCCGCCGTGCATTTTTACAGCTACCCTTACACCAGCGAACGCGCACGGGACAAGGTTGTGGAGCTAACGCGCCTTGTTTCCCGCTATGCAGGGCCGGTGCGGCTGCACCTCGTGCCGTTTACGGAGATTCAGCTTGCAATTTATGAAAAATGCCCCCCGAAGGAAACAACGGTGCTCATGCGCCGGCTTATGATGCGCATTGCCGAGATGCTCGCCGAACGCGACGGCGCGCTTGCGCTCATCACGGGCGAAGCGCTTGGCCAGGTAGCAAGCCAGACGCTCGAAAGCCTCTGCGTGACGGACGATGCGGTAGCGATGCCCGTGTTCCGCCCGCTGATCGGCTTTGACAAGGAGGACATTGTGACCATTGCAAAGCGCATCGGGACATTTGAAACCTCTATCCTGCCGTATGAGGACTGCTGCACAGTGTTTGTGCCGCAGCATCCGGTTACAAAGCCCGAAGTGAAGAAGCTGCGCGAAAGCGAAGCCATGGTGGATTTCACGCCCATGATCGCAACCGCGCTCGAAAAGACGGAGACCCTTGCGGTGGAAGCAAACTGACGGTTTACCCTTTATTTACACTTTGCTGCTGCGTGTGATGATATACTGGAAACGGCAAAAAGTTTGAAGGGAGGTGCGGCGCGTGAAGCGCGTTGCGATATGCCTTATGGGGTTGCTTTTTGCGTGCTGTGCCGCTTGTGGCGCGCCGCCTTCCCAAAAGGCGCCGAAAAGTGAACCTGCGGCTGCATTTACGATTCCCTCCGCAGAGCTCGAAGATGCATTTTCCCCGATTGAAACCGATTCGCTTGGGCCGCTTTCTTATATGCGGGCAGAACAGCAGTACGGCGACAGCAGCTTCATCAGCTACCCGTATCTGATGGATGCGGAATACGATGCGATCAATTCTGCAATTCAGAGCGCAATCCGCGCCGCGCTTGACGCTATGGATATGCCGACCTATACCCGGTGCGACATTATGTGCAACGATTGCGGCGTGCTCTCGGTGCGGATCACCGTGCGCGACCTTGCTACAAATGAAACGCTTGCCGTGGCGCCGCTCACATTTGATACAGCCGCCTGCAGCCGGCTTACGCTGAAAGATCTGTTCGACCCGGAAAATGAGCGCTGGCGCGGCCTGATTCCGGATATCGTTATGCTGCAGGCTGAAAAGGCGGAACTTACGCTTCTGTGCGATGTAATGCCTGCATCGGACGAGCAGACGTTTTATGTAACGGAAAGCACGCTTGTGATTTTGTACCGCCCTTATGAGATTGCCACCTATTCTGCGGGCTGGCCGGAATTTTCCATCCCGCTCAGCCAATTGACGGATTTTCTTTTAGGGGATGGCCCGTTGATGCGGCTTGCCGGGAACGGGGCAGCGGCGCCTGAAGAACGGGAATATTATAATGAGCAAAACCCCGGAGAATATGCTTCGGAAAACACGGAAACGGAGGAACGGAAGCCATGAGATGTAGCTGCCGCGTATGCGGAACCTACATGGTTCAGGTTGAGCATGGCCTTGAAAGCGGATGCAAATGCCCGGACTGCGGCGCTATGTGCCACGACTGTATGGGGAGCGAACAGCCACCGATGTCCGTGGGCGAGCTCCGGGCACAGATGATGCTGCGCATGCGTGCCGGGACGGAAGAAAACGGTACGGGCGGCGTTGATCCACTGGAGGCAATGCGCCCGGATCCGGACACGGACTGACGGGAAAGCAAAAAAGGCAGCGGGCTTTCCGCTGCCTTTTGTCCGTCCATGGCCGGTATTAAAAGCCAGTCTGCTGTTTCAATTGCTGCATGCTTTGTTTGGCGGACTGCACCTCATTGTCGGGCGCATCCTTGGTTTGATACATGTTGCGCTGCTTCATCTGCTCGAACACGGCAAGTTGATCAGAGGAACATTCGGTCAGGTTCCTGAGAAGAAGCTGCCGCAGATTTTCGCACGAGGCTTCCGTCACATCGCCCGCGTAATCCTTAACGAGCTGCTTTTCCTGGGAAAGGAAATCGGTGAGCAATTCCTGCTCTGTCATGTTGGGTCGGGTGCTGTTCATGCTAAGTCCTCCTTCTTATTGGTGGCTGTTGAGATAGTTCATCAGCGCGTCAAAATGCTGCTTGTGGTGCTGCGCCGCGCGATTGCTCAGGTCCTTAAGCGGCTGCTCGGTAAACCATTCGGTAAACATGCAGCATTTTTTGTACGCCAGCGCCTCGTGATGCATCTGATCCTGGATGATGCCGAGGTTTTTCGTATCGATCTGCGGTGCGCCGGCTTCTGTGTCCCAATTGAATGTAGCGTTCGGGTTGAACGTCTGTTGGTTGTTTGCCATTTTGCCCTCCTTGTATGGATGATTGATGGATTTAGTATTGCACGGCAGCGCGTTGATTATTATGATAGAAGCAGAACAGATTTGGAGGGAATTGTTTTTCCGAAATTTGAATATAAAAGAAGGAATTGGTAATTTTTGATGAAGAAGAACAAGGTCGGAAACACACCCATGGACGCTGGGCTCAAGTTCCTCACCGCAAAGGCGCGTACCGTGCGCGAAATGGAGGATCATCTGGATTCGCTCAACTACGGCGAATATGAAGTGTATCAGGTGGTCGAGCGCCTGAAAGAACTCGGATATTTGGACGATGCAAAGTACGCTGCGGATTTCGTTTCCACCCGCCTTGCGGCAAAGCCCGTCAGCCGCCGCAAGCTCAGGGAGCAGCTTTATACGCATAAGCTGCCGAAGGATTTGATTGATGCAGCCATGGAACAGGTGACGGACGAAACCGAGTGGGCAGGCGCGCGCACCGTTGCAGAAAAGTTTGCCCGCCAGTTTTCGGCGCTGGAGCCGGAGGAGCGGAAACTGCGCACGATGCGCAGGCTCGTGGGGCGCGGGTTTGAATATGAGGCTTCGCGTGCAGCGCTTGAAGCCGTGTTCGGGGATGCGGAAGGCCTTTCAGCTTGCATAGGAGAGGATGATGACGAGGATTGACCCCGCCGCGTTGGCGGAGAAGCTCGCGGGGAACTCCCTTGCGCGGCGCATTATCGTTTTAGAGGAAACGCCCTCAACAAACCTTGCGGCAAAGGCGCTCGCAGCGGAGGACGCTCCATCCGGCACGCTTGTGCTCGCAAACCGGCAGACGGCAGGGCGCGGGCGGCGCGGCAGAGCCTGGCAAAGCGAAGCGGGCGCCGCGGTCTGCATGAGCCTGCTGCTGCGGCCGGAATTCCCGGCGGAGTGCGCGCCGCGCATTACGATCGCGGCGGCGCTCGGCGTTTGCCGCGCGCTCCGCACGTTCGGTGCGGATGCGGCAATCAAGTGGCCGAATGATGTGTATGCAGGCGGCAAAAAGCTTTCCGGCATCCTTTCGGAGTTGGGAACGCAGGGCGGGGGACGCCCTTATATCGTTTGCGGTATTGGCATCAATGTGGGTCAGCGCGCGTTTCCCGGAGAACTTGCGGAAACAGCGACGTCGCTCCTTCTTGAAACAGGGCATACGGTTGCGCTCGAGCGGGTGATTTCGGAAGTTTTGTGCGCGCTTGCGCCGCTTTTCCCCGCCTGCGGGGAGGATGCGGCCTATGCAGCGCTGATGGAGGAATACTGTCGCCTGTCCTGCACGTTGGGGCGGCAGGTGAAGATAACGGGTGTGGATGGCGTCCGCTGCGGCAGGGCGGAGGGATTCGATGCATTGGGGCGGCTTCTTCTGCGCACGGCGGATGGCGCGCTCCTTACGATTCAAGCCGGGGATGTTTCGCTTCGCAATGCGGAAAATTCGGAAGAAAGGGAGAAAGAATAAGCATGAACAGGGGTATTACGGAGATTGCGGGAATCAAGGTCGGCCATTATACGGATGCAGCGGCAATGACAGGCTGCACGGCCGTTTTATTCGAGGGAGGCGCGGTCGGAGGCGTGGATGTGCGCGGCAGCGCACCCGGAACGCGGGAAACGGATCTTCTGCGCGGGTATAACGTTGTGGAACGCATTCAGGCGGTGATGCTCTCAGGCGGCAGCGCATATGGGCTGGATGCGGCCTCCGGCGCAATGCAATATCTTGAAGAAAAAAATCTCGGCACGGATGTTGGCGTAGGCGTGGTACCCATCGTGCCTGCGGCGGTGATTTTTGATCTTGGCGTAGGCAGCGCGCACGTGCGCCCGGGCAAGGAGGAAGGATATCTTGCCTGCAGGGCGGCGACGGACGGCCCGGTGGAGACCGGCAGTGTGGGTGCAGGGACGGGGGCGACGCTCGGCAAAGCGATGGGGCCGGAGCATGCCGCAAAGGGTGGCGTAGGCACCGCGTGCATTACGCTTCCCGGCGGTGCAAAGCTTGCGGCGCTCGTGGTGGTGAATGCGCTTGGCGATGTTTACGATCCCGGAACGGGCGAGCTGATTGCAGCCGCTACGATAAACGGTGTGAAAACGCCTTGCCTGGGCGCGGCGGCGCTTGCCGGGGCTGGCTTTGGAAACACCACAATCGGCGTGATTGCAACGGATGCCGCGCTTACGCGTGAGGAGGCGAACAAGCTTGCCTCCATGGCGCACGACGGCCTTGCAATGGCGATCCGCCCGGTGCACACTTCAATGGATGGGGACACGATCTTCGGCGTTTCAACCTGTGCGCTTTCGCAACAGCCTTTGCTGCCGATCCTGGCCGCCGCCCCCACGGTGATGGCCATGGCGGTGCTTGATGCGGTCAAAAGCGCTGAAAAGCATGCCTAAATGGGGCGCGGTTTGACATTTAAGCAATCTATGGTAGAATATTACATGGCAAATTTAAAGGCATGGGAGTGAGCGCATGGTAATTGGAACCGGCATTGATATCATCGAAGTTGAGCGCGTAAAGAAGGCTGCGGCGAAGCCAGCGTTCCTTAAGATGGTGTTCACCCCGGCGGAACAGGCCTATTTTGAACGGTTTAATTTTGAACCGCAGACAATCGCAGGCACCTTTGCTGCCAAAGAAGCGACGGCAAAAGCGCTTTCCGTGGGCTTTCGGGGCATCAAGTGGACGGATATCGAGGTGCTGCACGACGAAAACGGAAAACCCTATGCCACGCTGCAAAACGCTGCGCTTTCGCGCATGCGGGAACTGACCGGGAAAACGGTGCATGTCAGCATTTCCCACATCAAGCAGCTCGCAGTGGCGCAAGCAATCGTTGAAGATTGAGCTTCGCTCTGCCAGGCGGGAGTAGTTCCCCGCCTTTTTTATGCGGCGGAAACCAAGGAAAGGAAACGGATGGACGGGCACACGCTGACAAAGGATAAAATCGCGGCGCTGCTTGGGCCGCGCAGGCGGGAAAGCAACAAGGGCGACAATGGCCACGGGCTTTTGCTCGCGGGCAGCGGCAGCATGCCGGGCGCAGCCTGCATGGCGGCAACGGCCGCTTTGCGCGCGGGCATTGGCACGCTGAAGGTTCTCTGTCCCGCATCTGCTGCCGCGGGCCTGCGCGCGTTGCCGGAAGCCATGCTGGCCCCGCTCCCGGGCGAACGCTGGGATGCCTGCACGGAAGCGTTCCTGCGGCCGTATCTTGATGCGGCAACCTGCATCGCCATCGGCCCGGGCATGGGGCGTGCAGCGGAAACGGACGGTGTGCTCCGGCTTGTACTCTCTGCGGGAAAGCCTGTGGTCGTGGATGCGGACGGGTTGTTCGCGCTTGCGCGCAACACAGAGGCGCGCGCTGCGCTCCATGGCAAGGTGGTGCTCACGCCGCATTTTGGCGAGATGGCACGGCTCCTAGGCATCAGCATCCCTGAAGTGCGGGAAAACCAGAAAGCATTCGCGCTGCGCTCGGCGGCGCAATGGGGCTGCACGGTGCTCTTAAAGGGTGCCCGCAGCGTGGTGGCTGCGCCGGACGGCCGTTTTGCGTGGAATGAAACGGGAAACCCTGGTCTTGCAAAGGGCGGCAGCGGCGATGTGCTCTCCGGCATTGCGCTTGCAATGCTTGGGCAAAAGCTTGCGACATTTGATGCGGCATGCGCTGCTTCTTACCTGCTCGGCGCATCCGCAGACGCGGCGCTTGACCTTCTGCGCGAGCGGATGCTCATGGCGCGGGATGTGACGGAAATGATCGAATTAACGCTGCAAAACAGCGTGTATCAATCCAAATAACGAAAAGGAGAAATTGCTGTGCTGATTTTAAAGAACGGAAGGCTTTTGACCATGGCCGGCCCCGAATTCGTGGGGGACATTGCGGTGGAAAACGGAAAAATCGCTGCAATCGGTGAAAACCTGCCTGCGGAAAACGCTGAAGTGCGTGATGTTTCGGGCTGCTATGTCCTGCCTGGCATCGTGGACGCCCATTGCCATATCGGCATGTGGGAGGACGGTATGGGAAGCGAAGGATCGGACGGCAACGAATGCACGAATCCGGTTACACCCGAGCTGCGCGCAATCGACGCCATCAACCCGTATGACCGCTGCTTTGCGGAGGCTTGCGCTGCGGGCGTTACGACCTGCGTCACAGGCCCCGGCAGCGCAAACGTTGTAGGCGGGCAGTTCGTGGCCGTCAAAACCGCGGGCGATTCCGTAGAGGATATGACCCTGCGCTTCCCGGTTGCGATGAAAGCCGCCTTTGGCGAAAACCCGAAGCGCGTATATGGGAGCTCGGACAAAACACCGCAGACGCGTATGGCAACGGCTGCAATTCTGCGCAAAGCCCTTTTGGATGCGCAGGAATACGGCCGGAAGCTGGAGGAGGCGAAGGACGATCCCGCAAAGCGCCCTGCACGCGATTTCGGCAGGGAGGCGCTGCTCTCTGTTGTGCGGCGGGAGCTTCCGCTCAAAATTCACTGCCATCGCGCGGATGACATCCTGACCGCGATCCGCGTCGCAAAGGAATTCAACATCCGCTTTACGCTGGATCACTGCACGGAAGGCTATCTGATCCCGGAGCATTTAAAGCGCGCCATCGCCGAACAGGGCGCCGGCATCATCGTGGGGCCGCTTCTTTCCGAACGCAGCAAAATCGAACTGAAAAACCTTTCGTTTGCTGCGCCCAAGGCGCTCTACGACAACGGCATCGAATTCGCGATGATGACGGACCATCCCGTGATCCCGGAACAATACCTGCCCGTGTGCGCGGCGCTCGCCGTACGGGAAGGACTGCCGGAGGAAGAGGCGCTCCGTTCCATTACGATCAATGCGGCGCGCATCGCCGGCATTGACGACCGCGTGGGAAGCCTTGAACCCGGAAAGGACGCGGATGTCGCCGTGTTCAACGGACACCCGCTCGATTTCCGCGCGCGCTGTGTGCTGACGCTCGTAAACGGAAAAATTGCCCACGAGGAATGAGCTGAAACAAAAATGCGCCTGATGGAAGAAAAACAGGCGGTGCGCCGTGCGGTGCGCGCGCGCCTTCATGCACAGTCTCCGGCGGAGCGCGCATTGCGTTCCGCCGATGCCTGTGCGCAGCTCATTGCGCATCCCGCGTTTCAGCGGGCGGCTGTGCTGCTTGCCTATTGCGCCATGCCGCAGGAGTGTGACCCGGCCCCGGCGGTTCTCGCCGCACGCGCGGCCGGAAAGCGCATTGCCTTTCCGCTGTGCCTGCCGGGGAACCGCCTTGCGCTGTACGAACCGCTCGCATCGGATGCGCTTGCATCCGGAAGCTATGGCATTCTGGAGCCGGTTCCCGCCCGGTGCAGATCCGTTTTTCCTGCGGAGGTGGAATTCGCCATCATCCCCGGCGTGGCGTTCGGGCGGGATTGCAGCCGCCTTGGCCAAGGGGTGGGCTATTATGACCGTCTGCTGCCGGAGCTTTCCTGCCCGAAAGCGGGCCTCGCGTTCGATTTTCAGGTGCTGGAGAGGGTTCCATGTGAGGAATGGGATGTAAAAATGGATCTAATTGCGGAAAACAATGGAATTATTGTTAATAAAATGTATTCATGCTTGTAAGCAGGGATAAAACAATGATAAAATACTTTGAATCCATTTGTGGAGGAAAGCATTGCGCATCATAGCCGGCACAAAGCGCGGGCAACGCATCGCAGCCCCGAAAGGCCGCGATACGCGTCCCACGCTTGACAGGGTCAAGGAATCGCTTTTTGGCATCATCCAGTTCGAGATTGCGGGAAAAACCGTACTCGACCTGTTCGCAGGCTCAGGAAATCTGGGCTTGGAAGCGCTTTCCCGCGGCGCTGAGCATGCCGTGTTTAACGATGCGGCGCGCGAGAGCGCTGCGGTTGTGCGCGCAAACGTTGAAAAACTGGGCTTTTTGCGGCAATCCACCATATATGCGCTGGATTACCGCGCGGCAATTCAAGCTGCGGCGCGTGCAGGGTTCCGATTCGGGCTTGTGTTTCTTGATCCGCCGTATCGCGCGGGGTTTTTGGAAGAAACGCTTGCCGCGCTGAAAACGGCAGAGGTGCTTGCTCCGGGCTGCCGCATCATTGCAGAGCATGCGGCGAACCTGCCGCCTGAAACGCCCCTGGGCTTCACGCTTTGCGACCGAAGGAAATATGGGATTGCGGGTCTTTCCATCTTCGAGGAGGAGCGTGCATGAAAAAGGCGGTATTCGCCGGGTCGTTCGACCCGTTTACCATCGGCCATATGGATGTGCTGCGCCGCGCGGCGGCGCTGTTTGACGAGGTGCATGTGGGCGTGCTCGTTAACCCGGAGAAGCATCCGCTGTTTTCCCCGGAGGAACGCTGCGCAATGATCCGCTCTGCCGTGCGCGAAGCAGGGATTGATAACGCACCCGTTTCGGTATTTTCGGGACTTCTGGTGGATTTTGCGCGCCTTGCGGGTGCAGCATATAACGTGCGCGGCCTTAGAAACGGTGTGGATTTCGATTATGAATATTCCATGGAATATTTTAACCGAAGGCTTTCGCCGGAGCTTGAAACCGTTTATCTTGCATCCGACCCCGCACACGTACACATCAGCTCGAGCGCCGTGCGCATGCTGATGGCGTCCGGAGCCGGCATAAGCGGGCTTGTGCCCGATCAAATATGTAAAATAATCGCAGAAAGGGTCAGAAGCGATGAGCAATAACACGCAAAACATGCAGATTTTTACCATTATCGGCCAGCTTGAGGATATGATTGAGCGCAGCCCGAGGCCGAAGCTCGGCAACGGAGCAAACAAGCGCGTGATCGATGCGGAGGAGATGATCGATCTTCTGGGAGACCTTAAGGTAACCATTCCAGAGGATATCCGCCGCGCGAACAGCGTGATGATTGAATCCCAAACGATGATCGACAATGCAGATGAGCATGCGCGCGACGTTGTGGCAAACGCACAGGAAGAGGCCGACAGACTGATTGCGCAGGCACACGCTGCTGCGGATGACATTGTGGAGAAGGCGAAGCAGGAATATGAACGCCTTGTGCAGGAAGATGAGATCTATCAGGAAGCGCAGCGGCGCGCCGAACTTCTTGCCAAGAAGGCGGAAGCGAACGCAAGCCTTGTGTTTGAAAACGCAAAATGCTATGCGGACGACGTTTTGAAAGACCTCGAGAGCTTCCTTGGCGAATATAAGCAGCTCGTTGCTCTCAACCGGAAGGATCTTGATGCGCGTACCCAACAGAGTGAACCGACTGCCCCCGCAGCGCCGCAGCCGGAATACCAACCTGCCGCTGATCAGACGACAGCGCCGCAGCCCGCGCGCCGGAGGGCGAAGCCTGCGCCCGAACCGATTGATGAGGCATATGATGATGGCTTCGATGATGAAGACGAGTTTGAGGATGACGCAAAAGGCGGCTTCCTGAGCGGCCTGTTCAAGCGCAGGAAGAAAGTCGAGGACATCGATTTCGACGACGAAGAGGAATAAGCCCGGTTTCAGGCCGGATTACAGGAGCGGCTCCCGCGATGGTTGCAGGGCCGCTTTTTTATGTTTATTTTCGTGTGCGCAGGCGTTTGCGCTTTCCCGCTATGGCCGAGAACAACAGAACCGTCCCCACGCCGAGCAGCGAAACGGCAAAGATGGCCGTTGCGGTGAGCGCGTTTTCCGCAAGCGTTTCGCCGCTGACTGTACCCGCGTGTGCTGCGCCGGGGAAGCAGACGGGAAAGAGAAAATAACACAGAAGGGCAGCGAGCACACCCTGTGCAAGCTTGAGCGGAAGATATTGCTTGAGCTTGACCGGCAGGAACAGCATGGATTGCGCGGCAATACAAAGCCCGCCGAAGGAGAAGAGAAACGCGCCCGCGCTTGCGGCTATGCGCAGCGGCAAACCGGCCTCTGCAAGCGCTTTTGAGCCGGCTGTCATTTCAAGCATCCCCGTGAATACGGCCTCCGCAAGCGCTCCATTACTGCCGAGCAGGGTAAGGAGGGTCCGAAACGGCCAGAGCAGCACAGCCATTGCACCCGTGGCTGAAAGCAGGCGCGTAAGGACAAGAAAGAAGATGATTGTTCCGCAGATGGAGAGCAGGGAGGAAACGGATTCCGCGATGCTTGCGGCAAACAGGCGCGCAAACGGGAGCGCCTGCTCCGGTGCGCTTGCGGCGAGCACAGGGGCGTAGGCTTTCCGCACAAGAAGCACGGTGAGAAGCGCGGAAAGCAACTGTGCGGTTAAAATGGGGAACGCGGCTTGCGGCGCGCCAAGCATGCCGGTTGCGAACGCGCCAGCAATATACATGGGGCTGATGGTGTTGAGCGAAGCGGCAAGGCAGGTAAGCCCGGCATCCACATCACCATCCGCTGCGTATTGGGAAGAAAGGCGCGCGCCGCCCGGTGCACCCGAAACGAAAGCAAGCGCGAAAAGCGCCGCAGCGTTGCCGCTTTGCAGCGCGCCCAGCTGACGCATCAGGGAGGTGCACACAAAAAACGGCAGAAGCGCGGGCATGACGGAATCCCGCCACAGCGAGAAGCCCTCCCGCGCAGCCGCCATGGCATCCGGGTTGAATGCGATGAGAAGCGCACATGTGAGCGCGCAAAAAAACAAAGCAAGTTTTCTTTTCATGCTTTATCCTATGCGCGGCAGGGTGTGGATATGGTTTCAATACAAATGCAGGTTTTAATTTAAACGATCAGCAGCGGGCGTGAAAATTCGCTGCTTGCGGCCTCCGGCGCGGGGGCGGCCATGGAAAGGAGCTCGCCCGCAAAAAGGTCGAGAGCAAACTGCTCTTTTGCCATGCCGTCGAGCGCGGCATAGTCCTGATAGCCTGTGACGACCGGGAGCGAAGCGCGTTCGGAAAGCGCGGAGAGCAGCGCAAGCGCATCCCGCCGCACGCCGAGCACGCGCAGGTAGCGCGGCGCGGGATGGCGGGCAACAAACGCTTTGTCCACGCCGAGAAGCGCATGCATGGCGATGCGCCGGAGGCGCGCAAGCGTGTAACGCTTCGTTTTGACGGCGGCAAGGAAGGCGGGATAGTCCGTGCAGGAGCGCGCTTTTTCGTACAGCACGTTTTCCAACCCTTCGCTGACATCCGGGAGGGAGGCAAGCGCTGTGCGCGCCTCCCTGCGCAATGCATACAGGATCGCATCGGAAAGGTGCGCGGCGCTTTTGGGCGCATGGAGCGCCATGACCGCGGCCTCGATTTCTGCGGCGACCTGCGCCGGCGCGGCGCTGCGCAGCAAAAGCATATCGCAGCGTTCGGCGGCTTCACGCAGGGCGGAAGCGCTCGCAAAGCCGGTTTCGGCACAGGCGCACGGAGCATCGTGCGCTGCGCCCGTGCGGGGGACGGCAATGGGCGAAATGCCCGGCGCAATGCTTGCGAGCGCCCGCAGATATTCGACTGCAAGGATGTTGTTGGGCGAGGCAAACGCTTCCGTATTCCCGGCATCGGGTGCAATTTCCGCATAGGCGCGCGCGCGGGCGGCAGGAAAGGAAAGCCCCTGCTTGAGATAAAATGCAATTCTGCGTTCGGACGCGTCCGAATCCGTTTCTCCGGCGGAGGAAAAGGCCATAGCAGAAAGCAGGGCAAGATCCGCATGTTCTGCGCCGAAAGCGAGCGCAGAGACGAGCTCGGTGCCTGCAAGCAGTGCAACGCCGCCGCGCGCAAAGCGTTCCGCACTTGCACAGGCAAACGCTGTGGGCAGCTCCAAAACGAGATCCGCTCCATGGCACAGCGCCCAGCGCGCGCGGGCAGACTTATCGAACGCGGCCGTATCCCCACGCTGCACGAAGCTGCCGCTCATGGCTACGATCGCATGCGTACAGCCGGAAAGCCGCTTCGCGCAGGAAAGATGGTACGCATGCCCGTTGTGAAACGGATTGTATTCTGCGATAATGCCGACCGCGTGCATGGAGTCCTCCCAAAGAAAGCGTATTGCAGCATGATTATAGCATAAAGTGGGGCGGTATACGGAAGAAACTGCAATTTCTCCTGCAAAATTGCCGGTTTCGGTAGGCGAAAAGCGTTTCTTGTGCTATAATAACCAAGTTAGAGCAAAATGCTCACCGAACACAAGAGTTTCGAAAGGAGATCATTCCAAAATGTCCGTTCTCGACAAGATCAAAGTGAAAGCCAAAGCCGACGTGAAACATGTCGTGCTGCCCGAGGGCGAGGAAGAACGCACCATCCGCGCGGCGGAGATTATCACCAAAGAAGGCATTGCCAAGCTTACGCTTCTGGGCAACCCTGAAGCCATCAAGGCAAAGGCGGAAACGCTCGGCGTGTGCCTCTCGGGCGTTGATGTTGTGAATCCCGCTGCCTCGCCCGATTTCGGACGCTATGCGAATGAGTTTTATGAAATGCGCAAGGCCAAGGGCATGACCCCCGAAAAGGCCGAAGCCACCATGAAGGACACCATGTTCTTTGGCGCGATGATGCTTTATGACGACAAGGTGGACGGCATGGTCGCCGGCGCGATCTGCACCACGGCAGCAACGCTGCGCCCGGGCCTGCAGATCATCAAAATGGCTCCCGGCATGAACACCGTGTCGAGCTGCTTCATTATGGAACTCCCCAATAAGGCCTATGGCGACGATGGCGTGATGATTTTTGCGGACTGCGCGGTGAACATTGTTCCCACGGCGGAACAACTCGCTTCCATCGCAATCGCTTCCGCCGAAACCGGAAGGGTGCTCTGCGGCATCGATCCGCGCGTTGCGATGCTTTCCTTCTCCACCAAGGGCAGTGCGAAGCATGAAAATGTGGACAAGGTGGTTGCGGCGACGGCAATGGTCAAGGAGCTTGCGCCGAACCTCAATGTGGATGGCGAGCTTCAGGCGGATGCGGCTCTTGTTGAGAAGGTCGGCCAGCTCAAGTCTCCCGGAAGCCCCGTTGCGGGCAAAGCGAACGTCCTTGTGTTCCCGGACCTTCAGGCCGGCAACATCGGCTATAAGCTCGTGCAGCGCCTTGCAGGCGCGGAGGCTACGGGCCCGATCTGCCAGGGCTTCCGCAAGCCCATCAACGACCTCTCCCGCGGCTGCAGCGTGGAGGACATCGTGTCTGTTGTTGCCATCACGGCCGTACAGGCGCAGAACCTGGTGAAATAAGAGGGGGAAAGAAGCATGAAAGTACTGGTCATCAACGCGGGAAGCTCCTCGCTGAAATATCAGCTGATCGACGTTGACAACGGCAACGTCATCGCAAAGGGTCTCTGCGAGCGTATCGGCATCGGCGGTTCCATGCTGACCTATAAGCCGGCCGGCGGAGACAAGCACGAATTCAAGCAGGACATGAAAGACCATACCGACGCGATCCGCATGGTGCTCGACGCGCTGGCCGATCCCGAAATTGGCGTTGTGAAGAGCATGGATGAGATCGACGCAGTCGGCCACCGCATCGTCCATGGCGGCGAGAAGTTCGCAAAGTCCGCGCTCATCACCGATGAACTGATCGAGGCCGTCAAGAGCCTTACAGATCTTGCGCCGCTGCACAACCCCGCGAACCTTATGGGCATCGACGCCTGCCGCGCCATCATGCCCAACACGCCGATGGTTGCCGTGTTCGACACCGCGTTCCACCAGACCATGCCGCCGGAAGCGTTCCTGTATGGCCTGCCCTATGAAGCATACACCGAGCTCATGGTGCGGCGTTACGGATTCCACGGCACCTCGCATTTTTATGTTTCCCGCAGGGCCATGGAAAAGCTGAACATGCCGGCGGAGGATACGCGCATCATCACCTGCCACTTGGGCAACGGTTCCAGCATTGCGGCCGTGAAGGGCGGCAAGTGCATCGATACCTCCATGGGCCTCACTCCGCTTGAAGGCGTTCCGATGGGCACCCGCTGCGGCGACATGGATCCGGCGATCGTGACGTACTTGATGGAGAAACTCGACCTTGACAAGAAGGGCATCGACACCTATATGAACAAAAAGAGCGGCGTGCTGGGCATTTCCGGCGTGTCGAGCGATTTCCGCGATCTGGATGAGGCTGCGAAGGCGGGCAACGAGCGTGCAAAACTTGCGCTCAAAACCTTTGCGTACAAAGTTAAGAAATACATCGGCGCATATGCTGCGGCGCTCGGCGGCGTGGATGCGATCGTGTTCACGGCGGGTGTCGGCGAGAACGACCGCGCGATCCGTGAAGCGATTGCGGGCGACCTTGGGTATCTCGGCGTGGAGTTTGACCGCGAGGCCAACCTGACCTGCCCGCGCGGCGAAGAAGCCGAAATCAGTGCGAAGGGCAGCCGCGTAAAGGTGTTCGTGATCCCGACGGATGAAGAAATGGTGATTGCGCGCGACACCGCGGCGCTTGCTGCAAAATAACGCCCGAAAACGGCATGAATCCGAAAAATATTGTTGACAAACAATAGGGCAATGGATAAAATAAACGAGGTTGACTTTCAATGAAAATACCCGTAGCTTTGGAGTTGAAACTCCCCGGGCACATCGGCGCGTTTCATGCGTCCGAGCCCTTCGCGGACATGGAATATCTGGGCCGCACCCTTCGGTTCGCCGCCCCGGTTTCGGTGGACGCTGAATACGTGTTTGACGGCAGCGGGTTTTCCGTGAAAGGAACTTTGAAGACTTCGCTGCATTCCCAATGCGCACGCTGCGCAAAGGAATTTGAGGAACCGTTTGAAACGAAGTTCGACGAGCGTTTTGAAAAAAATGCGGACGAGGACGGTGAATGCTACGGTTTTTCGGGCGAGGAACTTGATGTCAGCCAAATGCTCCGTGATGCGATCCTGCTCAACATGCAGCCTTACAGCGTGTGCAGGCCGGACTGCCGCGGGCTATGCCCCGTTTGCGGGTGCGATTTGAACACAGCGCAGTGCGCCTGCGCGCAGGAAACGGCCGGGGAAGAACCTCCCTCGCCCTTTGCCGCGCTCAGGACGCTGTTGAACGACGATAAGGAGGTGTAACCATGGCAGTCCCCAAGAGAAAAACTTCGAAGGCAAGGCGCGATGCGCGCAGGGCGAACTGGAAACTTTCCATCCCCGGCATCGTGGAATGCCCGCAATGCCATGAGCCCAAGCTGGCTCATCGGGTATGCAAAAAGTGCGGCTATTACGATGGCAAGCAGGTCGTCAAAGTGGAAGATCAGAAGGCGTAACGCAGTTTGATCCTGATTTGCAAGGCAGGGGCTTTTTCCCGTAACCGGGGGAAAGCCCTTTTCCTGTGCCGTGCGCTTTGCAGTTTGCAATCTTGCGTGCGGAGTGGTAAAATCAAACATAATACTTGTTTATTAAGGACTGATTTACAATGATTCGGATTATTATGGATGCGTTCGGCGGCGACAACGCACCGGCGGCGGTCGTTGCGGGTGCGGCGCTTGCGCTCAACCGCTTTAACGACATTACCATCACCCTTTGCGGCAGGGAGGACGCCGTCCGTGCGGAGCTTCAAAAGCACAGCTTTGACGCGCAACGCATGGCTGTGCTCGACGCTTCCGAGGTGATCGACTGCCACGAAGCACCGACGCTTGCCATCAAGCGCAAAAAGGATTCGTCGCTTGTGAAATCGCTTGCGGCGGTTGCAAACGGCGAGGCGGACTGCGTCGTTTCCGCAGGAAGCACCGGCGCGCTTTTGACCGGTGCAACGCTTATTGTGCGGCGCATTAAAGGCGTGAAGCGCCCGGCGCTTGCGCCGCTGCTGCCGACGCGCACGGGCGGATGGCTGATGCTGATCGACTGTGGGGCGAATGCGGATTGCAAACCATCTTACCTGCAGCAGTTCGCGGTGATGGGGTCCGCTTACATGAAGGGTGTTATGGGCCTTGAAAGCCCGCGCGTGGGCCTTCTCAACAACGGTGCGGAAGCTGAAAAAGGCAATGAGCTCACCAAGGCCGCATACCCGCTGATTCAGGCTGCACCGGTGAATTTTGCAGGCAACTGCGAGGCACGGGACATCCTTTCCGGCGATTATGACGTGCTGGTGTGCGACGGGTTCTCCGGCAATGTGGTGCTCAAATACACGGAGGGCCTTTCCGCGACGATCCTTGCCATGCTTAAGGAAGAACTTATGGCAGACCCGCGGGCAAAGCTTGGCGCACTGCTTGCAAAGCCCGCGTTCCGGCGCATGAAAAAGAAGATGGACTATACCGAACATGGCGGCGCGCCATTGCTCGGCGTAAACGGCGGGGTCATCAAGGCGCATGGCAGTTCGGATGCAAAGGCGTTCTGTTCTGCCGTGATGCAGGCAAGGCGCTTTGCACAGGCGGACGTAAACGGGGCAATCAGCGCTGCGATTGCCGCTTTGCCCGTGGTAGAGGATTGACAGAGTGCGCCGTTAAAGTTAAACTTAAATTACAATTGCCGGATATGCCGGCGGATTTATATTGGAATCATTTGGAAAGGCGGTATCAATTCATGGAATTTGAAAGCGTACGCGCTGCAATCGCAAAGCAGCTTGACCTCCCGGAGGAGGAGATTACGATGGAATCCAGGCTCATTGAAGACCTGAAGGCCGATTCCCTTGACATCGTGGAACTTATTATGGATCTGGAGCAGCAGTATGGCGTACAGATCCCGGATGACGAGCTGCCCAACATCCACTGCGTGGGTGACATCGTGAAGTACGTGCAGAAATAACTGAGGGGTTCGCTGATACCCGCATCGCCGATGCGGGTTTTTGGCATGTGGAGGTAAGCTTGGAATTTCAGCGAAGAAAGACGCTTAATGCCTTGGAGGAGCGGCTTGAATACCGCTTCCACGATCTGGCGCTGCTGGATACGGCGCTCACCCATACGTCCTATGTAAAAGGGGATGGGCGCGCCAGCGCACACAACGAAAGGCTGGAGTTTTTGGGAGATGCAGTACTGGAACTGTGCACGAGCGAATATCTGTACCTGCGCTTCCCGGATTATGATGAAGGCGCGATGACCCGCCTTCGGGCACAAGCGGTTTGCGAGGGCGCGCTGTATCAGGTGGCGCGGGAATACGGCCTCGGGGCAATGCTCTTGCTCGGCCGCGGAGAGGATCATTCCGGCGGCAGGGAGAAACCGTCTATCCTTTCGGATGCGGTGGAGGCGGTGATCGGCGCTTTGTATATTGACGGAGGCATGGAGGTCGCAAAGGGATTCATCATGCGGTTTGTTCACAATAGCGTGGCGGACGCGATGGCCGGGCGGCTGATCAAAGACCACAAAACTATGCTTCAGGAATATGTGCAAAAGCGCCACATGGGCCAGATCGTTTACGAACTTACAGGCAGCAGCGGCCCGGATCACAACAAGACCTTTACCATGCGGGTGCTTGTCGCAGGGGAGACCGCAGGCATTGGGGAAGGCCGCACAAAGCAGGAAGCGGGGCAGCAGGCGGCGCGCGCGGCGCTCATTGAATTCGGCGTGATCCACGCTGCGGATTGAAGCGGAAAAGGTTTGGTATACGCGATTGAGACTGATTAAGCTTGAGATAAACGGGTTTAAATCCTTTGCCCGGAAGACGGAGATCGAATTTGAAAAGGGCGTGACGGCCATCGTCGGCCCCAACGGAAGCGGCAAGAGCAACATCGCAGACGCCGTGCGCTGGGTGCTTGGCGAACAGAGCGCGCGCGCTTTGCGCGGCGCAAAGATGGAAGACGTCATTTTCAACGGCACGGAACAGAAAAAGCCGCTTGCATACTGTGAGGTATCGCTGACGTTTGACAATGTGGACGGAAAGCTAAATACGGAGTTTGCGGAAGTCACCGTGACGCGGCGCGTTTACCGCTCCGGAGAAAGCGAGTATCTCATCAACCGCGCGGCGTGCCGTTTAAAGGACATCGGCGAAGTGTTCCGGGACACGGGCATTGGGAAGGAAGGATATTCCATCATTGGCCAGGGGCGCGTGGAGGAAATCCTTTCCAACAAATCGAGCGAGCGGCGCAATGCTTTTGAAGAAGCGGCGGGCGTGATGAAGTACCGCGTGCGCAAAGAAGATGCGGAACGCAAGCTGGAAAACACAAAGAAGAACCTTCAGCGCCTCGGAGACATTTTGGAAGAGCTTGGGAATCAGGTGGGGCCGCTTGAAGCGCAGAGCACGGCGGCGCGTGAATATCTGCGCCTTAGGGATGAACTCAAGGAAATCGAAATCAACGTTTTTCTATACCAGTATGATAAATTAAACGAGCGCCTTTCAGGCCTTGCGGAAACGCTTGCCCAGCTTTCCGGCGAGATTGAAAAAAACGCTGCGCTGGAGGGAAGCCTCGGCACGGACTGCGCGGCTTTGGAAGAACGCGAACGCGCGCTTTCCGGCGCAATCAGCGAGCTGCAGAACAAGCTGCTCGCCCTTACCTCCGGCGTAGAGGCAAAAACCGGTGAATCGCGCGTAGTTCAGGAGCGCATGGAAAACCTTTTAAAGGAGCGCGAACGCCTGCTTTCGCGCGTTGCGGAAAACGAAACGCGCGAAAAGGAACTTTCGGGCAACCTTGCGGCGCGCGAAGGCGAGCTTTCCGGCAATGCGGGACGGCAAACGGCGGAGCGGGAGGCGCTTGGCGTGCTTTCCGAAAAGCTCAGCGCAATGGCCGGGGAAATTGAGCAAAAAGAAGCGCTGCTGGAGCGGCAGAAGCGCGAGATGATCGAGGCGATGAACCGCATCTCTGATGCGAAAAGCATGCTTTCCCGCTTTGAAGCGATTCGCGGTACGCTGGAGGAGCGGCTTTCTGCCATTGACGGTGAGGAAGCGGCGCTAAAGGAGAAAGCGGAAAAGCTGCATGCGGAACATGCGCAGGCGCAGGCACAGTTTGACGCGGTAAAATCTGCGCGCACGGCATGCGAGGCGGAGCGGGCGGCAGCCATCGCATCGCTGAATGAAACAAACCAGCGCCTGCGCGAAGCGCGCGAGGCTGTGCGTGCGATGGAGCAGCAGATGGAGGCGGGAAAATCCCGCCTGAAGGTGTTGGAGGAAATGAAGCGTGCGCACGAGGGCTATTACGCGAGCGTGCGCAACGTACTCCGTGACAGCGGACGCGATTTTGAATTGAAAAAGCGTATGGAGGGCGTAGTTGCCGAGCTGATCCGCGTGCCGAAGGAATATGAAACAGCGGTGGAAATGGCGCTTGGATCGGCGTTGCAAAACATTGTGACGCCAACGGAGCAGGACGCGAAGTATGTGATCGAATACCTGCGGCGCAAGGAATACGGGCGCGCCACGCTGCTGCCCATTTCGGCGATGCGCCCGCGCACGTTGGATGCGAACGAGCGTGAGGCCTGCCGGGTGGATGGCTTTTTCGGAGTCGCCTCCGAGCTTGTGGGGTACGATGCAAAATACAGGGGCGTGTTTGAAAACCTGCTTGGCCGCACGGTCATCGTGCGGGATCTTGATGCTGGCATCGCAATCAACAAGCGGGCGCGCGGCGCATTTCGGATCGCAACGGTGAAAGGCGACATCATCAATCCGGGCGGCTCCATGACAGGCGGAAGCGTGCAGAAGCGTGAGTTCAGCCTGATCGGCCGCGAGCGGGAGATCGAGGAACTGAAAAAGCGCATGGCGTCCCTTGCCGAGGGGCTTGCGGCGCGAACTGCGGAGGCGGAGGCTGCGGAGGCTTCGCTCAGCGGCTCAAACGCGGCTGTTGAAGCTGCGGCGGAAACGCTGCATAAAAAGGATGTGGAGCTTGCAACGCAAAAGGAGAAGCTCGACATTATTTTAAACTATGTGGATGAGGCGCAGGAGGAGCTGAAGGAAACGGAGCTTGAACGCGCACAGATCCGGGATAATATCGAAAACATCGATGAACAGCGCCGTGCAGCGGAGACGGACCGGGAGGGCCTCGAAGAGGGGAATTTTGCCACGCAGGAGGACATTAAAAAAACGCAGGAGGCGCTTGCGGCGCTGCGCGCGGAGCATGCGGCGGAAAACGAGCGCGCAACCGAGCGGCGCGTTGCGCTTATGGCGCTTGAAAAGGAAGGCTCCGCGGCAGAGAACGAGCGTGCGCGCATGCGGCGCGAGCTTGCGCAGGTCGGCGCCGCCATTGAGGCAGACCGGCGTGCAGCGGAGGAAGCGCTCGCAAAATTCGGAGAGATGCGCAATGCGCTTTCCGCCATCGACGGAACCATTGACGCGGAGCGCAAGGAGGTTGATGCGCATACCGACCGGCTGCATGCAATGGAAAATGAGCGCGTGAAGCATTTGAATGCGCTGGATGAACTGCGCGCACGGCGGGAAGCCGTCTCGGCCGAGCTTGGGGACATGCGGGAACGCAGCCACAAGGCGGAGCTAAACCAGAGCCGCACGCAGATGGAGCTGCAAACCATGCAGGACCGCATCTGGGAGGAATATGAGCTTACCTACGAAAATGCACAGCCGTTCCGAAGGCAGATTGCCGTCACGGCCTCGCATATTCGGGTAGACGAGCTGAAAAAAGCCATTCGTGCGCTCGGCGATGTGAACGTGAGCGCGATTGACGATTACAAAAATGTGAAGGAACGCTATGAGAGCCTGAGCGCACAGTGCAATGATCTCATGCAGGCGGAGGCGGATCTGCAGCAGCTCATCGGCGAGCTTGTAGCCACGATGGAGACAGAGTTCCGCAAGCAGTTCGAGCGCATCGGCGAGAACTTCACCACAACGTTCACAGAACTCTTTGGCGGCGGAAAGGCGGAGCTGCTGCTTTCCGACAAAAATGACATCCTCAACTGCGACATTGACATCATCGCGCAGCCGCCGGGAAAGAAATTGCAGTTGCTTTCCCTGCTTTCAGGCGGCGAGCGGGCGCTTACGGCCATCGCGCTGCTGTTTGCGATGCTCAAACTCAAGCCCACGGCGTTCTGCATCCTGGACGAGATCGAAACCTCGCTTGACGAGGTGAACGTTTCCAACTTTGCGGAATATGTGAAGCGCTATTCCGAGGATACACAGTTTATCCTGATCACGCACCGCAAGGGCAGCATGGAGGTCTGCAATGCGCTCTACGGCGTGGCGATGGAGGAGAAAGGAATCTCAAAGATCGTGTCCGCGCGGTTTAACGAAAGCGCGTAAAGCGCAGCAGTATACATTGACCTTCGGTGAAAAATGGTTTTGAAAGGGGAAGTGCATGGAAAAGAAGCAGGGCTTTTTTGAAAAACTGAAGAAGGGGCTTTCCAAAACGGGCGGCGGACTGTTCGCAAGCCTGTTCTCCGGGGACGAGCGCATCGACGCGGACTTTTATGACGAACTGGAGGAGGCGATGATCGTCGCCGACATGGGTATGGCGACCGCCGGAACGCTGCTTGAAGCGCTGAAAAATGCGGTTTCGGAGCAAAAGCTTAAAACGCGCACAGAGGCGCGCGAAGCGCTTGCCGGGATCCTTGCGGGCTGCATGCGCCCGGAGCGTGCCTTCCTCCCGGAAGGAGAACCTGCGGTGCTTCTCATCGTGGGCGTAAACGGCGTAGGAAAAACAACCTCCATCGGCAAGATGGCGGCGCATTATAAATCCGAAGGGCGCAAGCCTATGATGGCGGCGGCGGATACCTTCCGCGCGGCGGCGGCGGAGCAGCTTTCCGTTTGGGCGGAGCGTGCGGGCGTCCCGATCATCAAACATGGCGAAGGGGCAGATCCGGCGGCCGTGGTGTTTGATGCGATAGCCTCCTTTAAGGCAAAAGGGTGCGACCTGCTGCTGTGCGATACGGCGGGAAGGCTTCATAACAAGAAGAACCTGATGAGTGAACTTGAAAAGATCCGCCGTGTAATTGCCCGGGAGCTTCCCGGTATGCATACGGAGGTGCTGCTTGTGCTCGACGCCACAACGGGGCAGAACGCCATTGCGCAGGCGCGCGTGTTCGGGGAATCTGCCGGACTCACAGGCGTTGTGCTCACCAAGCTTGACGGCACTGCAAAGGGCGGCATGACGGTTGCCATCAAGCAGGAGCTGGGGCTTTCGGTGCGCTTTGTGGGCGTGGGGGAAGGCATTGACGACCTACAGCCCTTCGATGCGGATGCCTTTGCCCGGGCGTTGATTGGCGCGTAAGGCAGCCGGAGGACGTTTTTTGTTCTACTCGGTGAACAGAGGCGCCCTTGTGCCATAGTAGGAACGCATAATGAGCGTAAATCCTGCGTTGAGCGCAGCGGACGGCAGCTCGGATAAAAAATCGGGGGCATGGTGTGAGAGAAATGCGAGCACAAGTGCTGCCGAAGCTGTTGAAACGAGTGCTTGGAGGTGCGTATAATGACCCTTTACCACGGCAGCCCGCAGGGCGGGATCGGGATGCTTCAACCGAGCCTTTCCCAACATGGAAAGGCTTATGTTTATTTCAGCACAAACCCGGTAATTGCGGCAATGTATGTGTTCAATCCTCTGCCTGCGCCGCATGCGTTCTTCCCTTATGGGTTTGACCGGGAAGGACGGCTGATCTACGAGGAATATTACGAAGGCCAGTTTGAACAGCTTTACGGCGGACGCGAGGGCTTTTTGTATGAATGTGACAACGTGCCGGGCGCTTTCAACCCAACGCAGATTCCGCATGTATTGGTGAGCGCGGCGCCCGTGCCGGTCAGCCGCTGCACCCGCATTCCGGATGCGGCGGAATATTTCCGCGCGCGGGCCGGGGAAGGGAAGCTGCGCATCTTCCTTTACGACGAAATGCGGACGCTGGGCCGCCTGCCGCGCGTCGCACGCATGATCCGCGAGAACATGGAGGCAGAGGGGCTGTGCGAGCGCCCGGAGCATCCTCTGTCAAAGTTCTACCGGGCGCATTTCCCGGAACTGTTTGAAGAAACGGAGCGAATGAAATGACGGTTGAAATTTCCCTTTGGAGCGCGGTGACGCTCGCGGCATTGCTGCTGCCAAATTTGCTGTATGTGTTTTTTAAGCCTGTGAACCCGGAAACGGCAGAGCCGCCCAAACCGTTTCTCGGCTGGCTGGAACAGCTTGGCCGCATGGGCTGCATCCTGCTGATGTGCGTCAACATTGGCCCGTTCCAGTTTGGATTTCGCAGCGACGCGGTATTTGCAATTTGGTTGATTGCTATGGCCGGATGCATCGCCGGATATTGGGGCATGTGGGTCTGGTACTTTGTGAACGGCCGCCGGTTTGCGCTGTGGTCCCGGATGCCTATGGTCATTCTGCCAAGCGCCGCGTTCCTGCTTACGGGCGCATTGTGCCTTAATGTGGCGCTTTTGCTCTTTGCGGCGGTGTTCGCGCTTGCACATTGTTACAACACATACGGCGCGGTGCGTCAGCTGCGCAAAAAGGAGCGCGGCGGCACGCAGGGTGCGGCACCCGCAAAAAGGAAGAAAAAAGCTTGACATTTGGCCGCAGTCCTGTATAATAACAAAGGTGTAAAGCAAAACACCTTTACAGCGGAGCGTGTACTATGGAAAAGCACGTTGAACTTGGCTGCTTATTGGATTACTATGGCGCATTGCTGACCGAGCGCCAGCGGGCGCTTCTGGAGCAGCATGTTTCGGAGGATTGCTCGCTGGCTGAAATTGCGGAGCGCGAGGGCATCTCTCGGCAGGGCGTGCGGGATGCGCTCAAACGCGGGGAAGAGCAGCTTTACGAGCTGGAGCACAAGCTCGGCCTTATGAAGCGGGATGCGGCGCTGCTGCAAGCGGTGGGCGAGCTCAAACGCATTGCGGATGCACTGCCGGGCAGCATGCGTGAGAAAGAAACGTTTTGCTCTAAACTGGATGAATTTTACGACATGATCGAGGAATAAACAATGGCGTTTGAAGGGCTTTCTTCCAAACTGCAAACCGTGTTCAAGAAGCTTTCCGGCAAGGGTAAGCTGAATGAAAAGGACGTAAAAGAAGCCATGCGCGAGGTGAAACTCGCGCTGCTTGAGGCGGACGTTAATTTTACCGTCGTCAAGGGCTTTGTAAACGCCGTAACGGAGCGCGCGGTGGGCGCAGAAGTGCTCGAAAGCCTCACGCCCGGCCAGCAGGTCATCAAGATCGTCAACGAAGAGATGACAAAGCTCATGGGCGGCACGAACGCAAAAGTGGAATTTGGCTCGCAAACGCCCTCCGTAATATTGCTCGCGGGCCTTCAGGGCGCGGGTAAAACGACCATGGCCGGCAAGCTTGCGGCATACCTTTCCAAGCAATACGGAAAATCCCCGCTGCTCGTTGCATGCGACATTTACCGCCCGGCGGCCATCAAACAATTGCAGGTGGTGGGCGAAAAGGTTGGCGTCCCCGTATTTGAACGCGGGCAGAACGACCCTGTAGAAACGGCGAAGCTCAGCATTGAATATGCGCGGCGGAATTTAAAGGATCTCGTCATCATCGATACGGCGGGCCGCCTGCACATCGATGGCGATATGATGGCGGAAATCGCAGCCGTAAAGGAAGCGGTGAACCCGAGCGAGATTTTGCTTGTGATTGACGCGATGACCGGTCAGGACGCGGTGAACGTTGCCAAGGCGTTCAACGAAACGCTGGAGCTTACGGGTGTGATCGTCACCAAGCTTGACGGCGACACCCGCGGCGGCGCGGCGCTTTCCGTAAAGGCCGTGACGGGCAAGCCCATCAAGTTCTCCGGCACGGGAGAAAAGCTGACGGACATCGAACCCTTCCACCCGGACCGTGTGGCTTCCCGCATCCTCGGCATGGGCGATGTGCTTACCCTCATCGAGAAAGCGCAGACCGCGTTCGACGAAAAAAAGGCCGTGGAGCTCGAAGCGAAGCTCCGCAAAGACGAATTCACGCTGGAAGATTATCTCGACCAGTTTGAGCAGATGAAGAACATGGGTTCCATGCAGGATATCCTTGGCATGATTCCCGGCATGGATGCGAGCAAGCTTGGGAACGTTGAGATCGACGAAAAACAAATGGCCCGCACGCAGGCGATCATCCGGGCGATGACCCCGCAGGAGCGCCGCCGGTCGGATATTTTAAACGCGAGCCGCAGGAAGCGCATCGCGCGCGGCAGCGGCACCTCTATCCAGGAGGTAAACCGCCTGCTCAACCAGTACGAGGCGTCCCGCAAGATGATGAAGCAGCTCACGAACATGGGCAAGGGCGGCAAATTTAAAAAGGGAAAGAAGCGTTTCCCGTTCGGCTTCTGAGCTGCAGCAAAAAAATGCGAACAACGGTTTTCCGTTTTCGATAGAACAAACCAACAATTGTATTTTTCAGGAGGAACAACAACTATGCTTAAGATCAGGCTTCGCAGGATGGGCGCCAAGAAGGCTCCGTTTTACCGCATCGTGGTCGCGGATTCCCGCGCTCCGCGCGATGGCGCTTTTGTGGAAGAGATCGGCTATTACAACCCGCTGACCGACCCCGCCGAGATCAAGGTCGATAACGAGAAGGCGCAGCAGTGGATCAAGAACGGCGCGCAGCCCACCGATACCGTCCGCGGCCTGCTCAAGAAGTCCGGGGCGATCCAGTGACAAATTCGGAAGAAGATTCGGCAAGGAGGCAAACCATGGGAGAACTGGTCAAATACATCGCAATCAATCTCGTGGATAAGCCCGAAGAAGTGAAGGTCGTTGAAAAACAGGGCGACCATGCCACGATCATCGAACTGACCGTGGCGCCCGACGACATGGGCAAGGTCATCGGCAAGCAGGGGCGCATTGCAAAGGCGATCCGCACCGTTGTAAAGGCCGCCTCCATCCGCGAGAACAAGAAATACATCGTAGAGATCGTCTGATGGAATACCTGCGCGTAGGCCTGATTGTGCGCCCGCACGGTGTGCACGGCGCGGTAAAGCTTCTGCCGCTTTCAGATGACCCCGGCCGCTATGCTTCGCTCAAGGAAGCGTATCTTGAGCGGAGTGGGTGTTTCGAGCCTGTTGCGGTTTCCGATGTTGGCGTGCGGGAAGATGCGGTGTATGCATCCATCTCTGGCGTCACAACGCGGGAGGATGCGGAAAAGCTGCGCAATGTCTACCTTTGCGTGGATCGCGCGCATGCGGCGAAGCTGCCGCCGGGCCGCTATTTTGTGGTGGACCTGATCGGCTGCCGGGTATGCGGCACAGATGGCGCGGAGCATGGCGTGCTCACGGATGTGCTTGAAACCGGCGCAAACGATGTATATGTCATCAAGGGCACGCGGACGCTGCTGATCCCGGCGCTGAAAAAACTTTTGGCCGATGTGGATGTTGCCAACAAGCGCATCGTGCTCCATGCGGACGTATTGCAGGAGGTTGGCCTGTTTGAAGATTGATGTGCTGACGCTCTTCCCCGAGATGTTTTCCGGCGTGCTTGGCGCGAGCATGCTCGGCCGCGCACAGGAGCGGGGCATTTTGGAATTCGGCCTGCACAACATCCGGGCGTATTCCCAAAGCAAGCATAAGAACACGGACGATTATCCCTTCGGCGGCGGCGCGGGCATGGTCATGATGCCGCAACCCATCTTTTCCTGCCTGGACGCGGTGGACCCGCAGCATGAGGCGCTGCGCATCGTGCTTGCGCCGCGCGGCGAGACGCTCACCACGGCTGTGGCGCGTGACCTTGCGCGGCAGGAGCATCTGCTTCTGCTCTGCGGGCATTATGAGGGCATCGACGAGCGGGCGATGGCGCAGATGGATCGTGAGGTTTCCATCGGGGATTACGTGCTCACCGGCGGAGAACTCCCTGCGATGGTTCTGATTGACTGTGTTTCCCGCTTTATTCCGGGCGTGCTCGGCAGCAGCGAATCGGCGGAGGATGAATCCTTCAGCGCAGGGCTGCTGGAATATCCGCAGTACACCCGTCCCGCGGAATACCAAGGTATGGCTGTACCGGAAGTGCTCTTGAGCGGCAACCACGCGCACATTGCGCGCTGGCGAAGGCAGGAAGCGTTCCGCCTCACCTTAAAGCGGAGGCCGGAGCTGATGGAATCTCTGGATGAAAGCGGGTTGGACAAGCATGACAGGCGCTTTCTTGCGGAGCTGAAAAACCAAGAAAATTAGGCGAAAAACGCCTTGCAAACACGAAACGAACATGGTATAATGGCGTTCGGAAAACGGGCGGTCCAATGTGGGAGCCATCCTTCAAGAACGTCTATGAGGAAGGAGAAAGCTAAAAATGGCTGACATCATCAGGGAACTTGAAAAAGAACAGTTGCGCACCGATCTTCCCAAGCTGGAAGTTGGTGATACCGTCCGCGTATACGTTAAGGTTATCGAGGGTACGCGCGAGAGGCTTCAGAATTTTGAAGGCATAGTCATCAAGATTCAGGGCGGCGGAATCCGCAAAACCTTCACCGTCCGCAGGATGTCCTACGGCGTTGGCGTTGAGCGCACGTTCCCCTACAACAGCCCCCGCATCGGCCGCATCGAAGTCGTTCGTCACGGTGAAGTGCGCCGTGCGAAGCTGTACTATCTGCGCAACCGCGTCGGCAAAGCTGCGAAGGTTGTTGAGCGTATCGTGGAAAAATAACAAACCGAACAAACGCAAGCGCTGCTCAATTGGGCAGCGCTTGTTTGTTATTCTTTCCGCAGCGCCGCGCGCTGCGCCATAATACCCGGCCGGCGTACGGCAAGGTCTGTGCCGGAAAGCTCCAGCACGAGGTATTCCGGGGCAACACGGGAAACGAGTTCCTGCACACCGGGAGAGAGAAGGGGACAATGCGGGTCGATACGCGTCACCCAATCATAGGCCTCTGCGAAGCGGCCGGGAAAATCCGCCGCAAGCGTGAGGGGCGAGGCCAGCATTTTCTGCACAATGCGCCCCGTTGCCGCGCCGTGCAGGTGCATGCCGCGAATACGCGGACAAAGGCCGCCATGCGCATCCAGCACAGCATGCGCAAAGGCGAGACATGCGGCTTCATCCGAAAGGGTGGGGTTTGCATTGAACAGATGGCCGATATCCAGCAGGATGCCGGTTTTATCGTACTGCACAGCGGCGAGAAGGCGGGCGGTCATGGCGGGGGAGGTCATCGAAAAACCCGGCCACCAAAGGTTTTCAAGCAGCAATTCAAACGAATATTCACTTCCTTTGAACAGCAGGTTTAAAAGCTCTGCGGAAGCGTCGATTACGGTTTCATCCGAATGCAGCCGGCGATAGGTCAGCGTTTCCTCCGGCGAAACGTCGGAAACATGGAATACGACATACCGTGCGCCCATTGCCTTTGCATAGTCCAATTCGGCACGGAATTGTGCAAGCAGGCCTTCCGGCCCGGCGCAGCCGTAGTATGCTTCCCATGCAGCGCGGGAACCGAATTTTCGCAGCAAAGCCTTGGTGTCGCCGCGCCAGAAATCCACCCAATCCGCCCAAAAAACCAGATGCACGCCGGGAGCAAGCCCGGGTACAAGGGCGGGAGCGTGCATGCCGCAGCGGATGGCTTCAAAGCCGTCAAGCCCGCATGCGGAGAGGTACGCACGGAGGCTTTCCTCCGTTTCGGCGGAAAGCAGTTCGGCGTTATCAACGATGTTTGTGAGCGTAAGCATACGCTAATTATTGCACCCCCACTTGGAATTTTCAACAAAAAAGGTTACTATATGAATGGCATTCAAAGAAATCCATGTGCGCGTTACCGGCGCATGGAAAAGGGAGGCATGCGTTTTGACGCTTGATGAAATTCGGAGGGCGATTTGCCCGCCTGATGAAACTGCAATGCAAACCGCGAGAGAGCGGTGGGATATGGTAGCAAAGCCGCTGCATAGCTTAGGGCTTTTGGAGGATGCCGTGGTGAAGATTGCGGGCATCACGGGCACTGCGGATGTAACGCTTGGCCGGCGCGCGGTGCTGATGATGTGTGCAGACAACGGAGTCGTTGCCGAAGGCGTAACGCAGACAGGGCAGGAAGTCACCGCTATTGTGGCGGAAAACGCCGCCAAAGGCGATTCAAGCGTCTGCCGCATGGCACGCATTGCGGGGGCGGACGTGGTTGCGGTGGACGTAGGCATCGCAAGGCCGGTGAGTGATGCCGTGCTCAACCGCAACATCCGGCGCGGCACGCGCAACATTGCAACGGAACCCGCAATGACGGAAGCGGAGGCGGGCGCCGCGCTCCGAACCGGCATTGACCTTGTGCGCCAAAAGAAAGCGGAAGGTTACGGCTTGTTTGCGCTCGGCGAGATGGGCATTGGGAACACGACGACTTCAAGCGCAATGACCGCAGTTTTGCTTGGCCAACCCATTGAAACCGTAACGGGGCGCGGCGCGGGCCTTTCAAACGCGGGGCTTTGTCGAAAAAGAGAAGCGATTGCCCGCGCAATCGCAAGAAACCATCCCGACCCGGCAGATGCGTTTTCGGTGCTGCGCTGCCTTGGAGGATTGGATATCGCCGCGCTTGCCGGCGTATGTTTGGGCGGTGCGCTCCATCATGTTCCGGTGCTGCTGGATGGGTTTATTTCGGCTGCTGCGGCACTTGCGGCGGTGCGCATGTGCCCGGCCTCAGGGGAATACCTGCTTGCCAGCCATGTTTCCAAGGAACCTGCGGGCAGGCTTGTTCTGGATGCATTAGGCTTGAAACCGTTGATTTGCGCAGAGATGTGCCTGGGGGAAGGGACCGGGGCGGTCGCGGCAATGCCGCTTCTTGATATGGCGCTTGCGGTCTATGGTGAGATGCGCACGTTCGCGGAAATCGACGTTGCAGCCTATACGCCGCAGTCTTAAGGAGGGGCGATGCTGATCCTTGTTTCTGGCGGGGCCGCCAGCGGAAAATCGGAATATGCGGAATCGCTGATCGTGCGTGCGGGGCATGAAAAGCGCACCTATATCGCAACGATGGAGATCTTCGATGCGGAGGGCACGCGCCGTGCCGCGCGCCACCGCGCCATGCGTGCCGGGAAGGGGTTCACGACGCTGGAATGCCCGCGCGGCCTTATGGAAGCTGCGCTTCCGGCAGGCGGGAGCGCGCTGCTTGAGTGCATGTCCAACCTTGTGGCAAACGAGATGTTTGGCGGCGCGGGCGAGCAGGGGCTTACGGAGCGCGTTTGCCTTGGAGTGCAGCGCCTTGCGGCGCAAACGGAACTTACGGTGATCGTCACAAACGAGCTGTTTTCCGATGGCATCCGGTATGCACCGGAAACAGAACGGTATCTTGCGGCGCTCAGCGCGCTCAACAATGCGCTTGCCGCACAGGCAGACGCAGTCGTGGAAGTCGTCTGCGGCATCCCGATTTACTGGAAAGGAAAGGAACTGCTGTGAAATTTGTGCGTTCGTTTTGCATGGCGCTTGCAATGTATTCCAAGCTTCCTGTGCCGCAGGTGGAATGGCGGGAGGAAAACATGGCGTATGCGATGTGCTTTTTTCCGGTGATTGGGGCGTGCATCGGACTTTTGATGTTCGCCGTGCTTGCGCTTGCAAACTTGCTTGCGCTTTCCCGGGCGCTTACGGCGGCGCTTTTAACCGTCTTGCCGCTTGCGGTGACCGGCGGCATCCACATGGACGGCTTTTGCGATGTGGCGGATGCGCTTTCATCCCATGCGCCGAAAGAAAAGAAGCTTGAGATCATGAAGGATCCGCGCGCCGGGGCTTTCGCGGTGATCGCCTGCGGTGCATATCTTCTGTTGACCTTTGGACTATGGAACGACGCGCCGCTTGGAGAAGCGGACTGCATCGCCCTTGCGTTCTGCCCGGTGCTTTCACGCGGCTTGAGCGCGCTTGCGGTGGTTACATTCCGCGGCGCGCGCAGGGATGGGCTGCTCGCTGCGTTCCGTGATGCTTCGGATATTCGCGTCGTGCGCATTGTGTCGCTGCTGTGGATTGCAGCCGCTGCGGGGATGATGCTTTTGCGCGCACCCATTGCAGGCGGTGCTGCTGTGGCTGCGGCAGGGCTTTCATTTTTGCACTACCGCCTGATGTCATATCGTGAATTCGGCGGCGCAACGGGGGACCTTGCAGGGTACTTCGTGCAGGTGTGTGAACTTGCCTGCCTCGCTGCTGTCGTACTTGTAGGAAAGATCGGAGGGCTTCTATGATTCTTGTGATTGGCGGGGCAGGACAGGGGCAGCTTGCCGTTGCGCTCCGCAATACCGGTTACACAGAGGGGGATGTAACCCGTACGCTCGGCGCGGATAAGCCCGTGCTCAGCGGTTTGCAGGAAGCTGTACGCAATGCGCTTCTGGAGGGAAAAACGCAGGAGCAAATCCTTGCGGAACTTCTGTGGCATGAGGTTGTCGTTTCTGACGAAGTGGGCTGCGGCGTGGTGCCGATGGAACCGTTTGAACGGGAATGGCGTGAAACTGTGGGGCGCATTTGTTGCGAACTTGCCAAAAATGCGGAACATGTGGCGCGCGTGTTTTGCGGTATTCCGATGATGCTCAAGGGGGAATGCGAATGGAAATAATCCTCGTGCGCCATTCGATTGCACAGGGCAACCCGGAACGCCGCTTCCTGGGTGTAACGGACACACCGCTGTTGCCGGAAGGCATTGCGCTTGCAAAGCGGCGCGCGGCTGTGATGCCGCCTGTAGAACATGTTTATGTAAGCCCTCTGCGGCGTGCGTGCGAAACGGCGGCGCTGCTTTGGCCATGCATTCCGGAAACGATTGTCCCCGGCCTCAGGGAGATGGACTTCGGCGCATTTGAGAACCGGACGCATGCGGAATTGGTGGCGGCAAACGACAGGGCATATCTTGAATGGCTTGCACAGGAACGGTGGGATGGTTATCCGGGCGGGGAGACGTTTTCCGCAATGCGCATGCGCGTTGTGGCAGCGTTTGAGGATTCCCTTCTCGATGCGGACAGGCGCGGATGCAGGCGTGTGGGCATGGTAGCGCACGGCGGGACAATCTTGTTTTTGTTGGAACGATATACGGATGTGCGCACGGATTTCGGCGCAAACCGAACGGAAAATTGCGGAGGCTTCCGGCTGGAAGTGGAACTGGGGCCGGATGGCACACGATGCAACGCGTGTACGGCGCTTGATGATAAGCATGGGGAGGCGGACGGATGAAAAAGTGGCTGGCGGAAGACTGGGAATTTGAAATTACCGTGATAAAAGGGCAAGCAAAGGCATGCAGGATGGGCCTTGAAGCGGGAGACCGGTTCGTTTGCCAATACGAATGCCCGGCGGGATTTTGTCCGAAGACCATGCCGGTACTGCATACGCTGTGCGAAATTATGCGGTGTGGGGGAGATTACCGGCTGCGCGGCAGCAAGCTGAGCCATGAGATCGACTTCCCATGCGCGGATGGCTGCATTGAATTCCGCCTTCTCGCAAAGCAAATCAAAATATAATGAAATAGGGCGGAACGGAACCTCCTTCCGGTTTGTTCCGCTTTGATAAAATCCTCCCGCACCGGGAAGCCTAAGGCATGGAATTCTTATGAAACGAGGAGAACGCAATGCCAAGGTTTACCATGCCGCGGGACGTCCATTATGGCCGGGAGAGCATCGAGCGGCTTTCAGAGCTGCGCGGCAAGCGGGCAATGCTTGTTGCAGCGAGCGAGGAGAAAAAGGAGGGGGCTTTTGCGCGCGCGGAAACCGCGCTTCGGCGCACAGGGATGGAGGTGCGCCTTCTGGAATCACCATGGCCAGAATATACGGAGCAGGCGGTTGCAGAAGGGGCTTCGGCCATGCGCGCCTTTGCGCCGGATTGGATTGTAGCGTTTGGAAGCATGGCGATTGACGCAGCGAAACTGATGTGGATTTTATATGAGTATCCCGAAGCTGCGCTTTCTGATCTGCACCTTCCGTTCAGCCTGCCCGATCTCCGGAGAAAGGCACGCTTTGCTGCCATACCATCGCTCGGCGGCATATCGGAAGCAACGGCGCTTGCGGAGTTTTGCGGAACGGCGGAGCAAAATGCATGGGCAGCCGCGGATTATGGCATCGTGCCGGACATCGCTTTCGTCGATCCGGTACTGAGCGAATCGGTACAGCCCACAGCGGTGGCGCAGGCCGGGATGGAAACGCTTGCATATGCAGTCGGCGCATATGCGGCGTGGCAAGGCTCGCCTTTTACGGAAGCTCCCGCACAGAAAGCGGCTGAACTCGTGCTGCAGCACCTTTGCGCTGCACAGGGGGGAGACAGCGCCGCACGGGAGCAGATCCAGTATGCTGCGTGCCTCTCGGGCATGGCGTTTTCCAACGCGCTTTCCGGCCTTACGCATGCGCTGGCGCGCCAAACTGCTGCTGTGCTTGCAGGAGGCCGTGCCCAGCGCGGAGCGTTGAACGCTGTTTTTCTGCCGCATGTGATTCGCTTTAACGCAGAGGATTCACGGATATGTGCGCGGTATGCGCGCCTTGCCCGCGCGCTGGGGCTGCGCGGCAGGGCTGACACACTGGCCGTGCAGGCACTTACGGATGAAATAGAAGCGCTGCGCGCAACGCTGAAGCTCGCATGTACCTTGCGGCAGTTTGAAAGCGCACAGGAACTTGAAGACCGCATCCCTACAATCGCAGCGCGGGCGGCGGAAGATTTTTGCACACAAGCCAACCCACGCGCCGTTTCAAAAGAAGATGCTTTGGAGATTTTACGCGCAGCGTTCGGCAAAGCCGAATAGCCGCATTGTATGTTGCGTTTGACAGGGGACTGCGGATAAGAGTAAAATATAAATATATTTTACTTTTATATGGAGTTATAGATCAATGGAACAAAAACAACCCGTAAAACGGAAGCGCCGCTGGGGGGACAGGTACGACGGCCGGAGGCTTCGCTCTTTGGATGCGTTTTCCCGCGTCTCCCCTTACATCATGGTCACGCGGAACACATCCTCCAACCATTTCATGGACACCATAGACATCGATGAAATTGAGCGCTACATCCGCCACAAACGAAACGATGACGGCCTGGTAGGGTTCGGCATTATGCATGTGCTCATTGCAGCCTACGTGCGCAGCCTTTCCCAAAAGCCCGCCGTAAACCGCTTTATTGCCGGGCAGAAGATTTATGCCCGCAACAGCGTGCAAATCAACCTTACGGTCAAACGGGAGATGCGCTCGGATGCGCTTGAAACCGTAATTAAAATCAGCCCGGAGCTGGATGCAACTGCAACGGAAGTATATGAGCTGATCAAAAAAGAGATCGACCTTTCCAAAAACAATAACCAAAGCGATTTTGACAAAACAGCGAAAATTTTGGATTACATCCCCGGCCTTTTGCTGAAATTTGCGGTTTGGTTCCTCAAAACGCTGGACTATTTCGGCCTTCTCCCGAAGAAGCTTGAAAAGCTCAGCCCGTTTCATGGTTCCATGTTCATTACCTCCATGGGCTCGCTGGGGGTTCCGCCCGTCTTCCACCATCTGTACGATTTCGGCAACATTCCTGTATTCTGTTCCTTCGGCGCCAAACAGAAACGCAATGAGCTGCAGGCGGATGGCTCAGTCATTGAACGGCGTTATATTACCGTGATGTGGGTCATGGACGAACGTATTTGCGATGGTTTCTATTATTCAAGCGCAATGAAATATATCAAGGGCGTGCTGCGCAACCCGTTTGTGCTGGATGAGCGCCCGGAGCAGATCATTGAAGATGTGGATTGAACCACAAAATTAGATGCGAAGCCGGCGGGGTTTTCCACCGGCTTTTTTGCGTTTGACAGCTGATGCTTACCGGCTCGTGTCCAAAACGACATAATGGTGCGCAGGCGTCGAACGCTTGATCACTCCACCGTTTTTTAGGGCCATTTTGAGCGACGCAGCGTTTTCCGGGCGGATCGTTACGAGAACCCGGTTGATCCCCATTTCCCGCGCACAGTCGAGCAGAGCGCGCAGCAAAATTGTTCCATATCCTTTTCCGCGTTCTTCCGGGACGATGGCACAGCCGATGTGGCCACCGTTCTCGCGCAGCGCATCCGTCAAGAAGTGCCGCAGCTTGCCGATGCCTACAGGACGTCCGTCAGCATAGAGCCAAAAGGTGGTCGAAGGCACTCTCCAGCCGTTTTCAAGTCCCGTTTGCTTTGCGCTTCGGTCGGATTTGAGCAGCCAGGCATGAAACGCGGCGTAATCCATTCCGTGCGCATCGTTTATAAAACCGTTTTCATCGGCAGGAATACGCTGGAGCATGTCGTAAATATCGTGGCCATCGCAGGGGGAAAGCTGTTTTAAAGTACAAGTCATAACATAGCCTCCGCAAGGCGTGCAAACGCTTCCGGGGAAAGCGCCTCCGCACGCGCAGCCGGTGGGATGCCGCATTTTTCCAAAAGCGCCTCTGCGTTTTCCCTGGAAAGCCCTGCGCCGCGCAGATTGTTCATCAGCGTTTTGCGGCGCATGGAAAACGCTGATGCAAGCACGCGCGGCAGCGCAGGCAGATCGGTGACGCCCGGCCTGCGGGCAAGCGTGAGCACGGCGGAATCCACCTCCGGTTGAGGGTAATACCGCGCAGGCGAAAGTTCCATCAAGAGCTTGATGTCGTAGTACCTCTGCGCAAGCACAGTCAGCGGCCCGTATTGACGGCTGCCCGGCAGAGCGGTGAAACGTTCTGCCGCTTCCTTTTGCAGCATCAGCGCCATGCGCTCAATTGGGAGCGCGGAGGTGAGCAGCTTCATGCAGACCGGCGTTGTAACATAATACGGCAGGTTTGCGGCAACGGCGCACTTTGCGCCGAGCAACGGAGCGACCGCGGTAAGGTCGGTTTCAAGAAAGTCTTCATGCAGCAGGGTGAAATTGCCTGCATTCGCAAAGCGCGCCTGCAAAACGCGCACCATCGACGCATCGATCTCAACCGCTGTCACATGCGGGGAAAGGCAGAGAAGCGGTTCCGTGAGCGCGCCAAGCCCCGGGCCAATTTCCAACACGGGGAATTCGGCCGCCCCGGAAGCCTCTGCAATTGCGCTTGCAACAGCTTCGTCTGCAAGGAAATTCTGCCCGAGCGCCCGGTTGGGCGCGAGGCCGTGCGCCGCAAGGAAGGATTTAATTTCGGCAACGGTCATGGGATGCTCCTTTTTTGGCCTGATCCGGTAAATACAGAGGGCGGATGCCTACATCCGCCCATCACATTCGAAAATGATTCTTCGGCTTGCGCAACGGATGCTTCAGCCCAGCTTTACAAGCACCGTCACATTGCGCTTACGGCCCCAGCGCCTGCATTCCTTTTCAGTATTCATAAACAGATCCAGCTGGTTCACGGGCGTGCCGTCGGCCCGCTTATAATTGCGGAACGCGCCGGTGTCCTGCGCCTTGCCATATCCATAACCCTTCACGTAAATTTCCGTACCGTAGGGGATATAGTAGGTGTTCACAGCAATGGTGCCAAGCTTGGGCCGTACGCCGGTAGAGGTTCGGGTATCGGCTGTGTAGGCGGTGATATAGTCCATCGTCATTTCAACCCAACCGTTCTTTCCGGCTACCGGCGGATCCTTGTAAATACGGAATTCGCCGCTCAGGTGTGTCTGGTAATGAATCTTTGTGCCGACTTTCTTGATTTCGGGCGTAGCGGGGGTAATAACCACCTGATCGACTACCTCACGGGAAACACGCACACCGTTTTTATAAACAAGGCGGTATGTGACCTGCTTGGTGCCGTCCTGCCCTTCCTGAAGCAGAACGGGCTTTGTGTCGTTATATACCGTGTCATCCTTTACAACTTCTTCTTTGTATTCAAGCGTCTTATAGGCCGTGTCGTATTCTGTGATTACATCCGTGTGAACGATCTGCATGCCGGGCTCAAGGTCCGCGAACGAAAGGTGGGAAAGCTCATCGTTCACATCATATTCCACATCCACGGCACGCAGCGCATCGCCTACCGTTCCGCCGGTTGTATGCAGCAGCGCAACGCCGTTTTGGGATTTAACCGCAACGGGAAACGCGCGCGTTACGACAATCTCAATGCCGTCGGTAAGCGTGTCCGTCAGTGCGCAGGAAAGCGTATCGCCGCTGTCAAGCACCACCCCACGCGCGGACAAAAATGTGCGCACATCAGAAGGGAAAACGAAATGTTCACTTGTCACGCCATCTGCGCAAAGATGCACAGTGATGCGCGGATCCGGCGCTGTGGCAAGGGAAACAAACCATGCGGCGCCCGCAAGCACGGCCAGCACAAGGAAAACGTCCAATGCGGTAAGCCACCATCTCCGCCCAGAAGGGATGGGGGGAGGGGCAGCGGTGTGATGGGGAGCAGGCGCTGGCTGCGCCTTGGCGCGTTTCCACAATGCGGCGGGCATGTATTGTTTGATGCTGTCGATCCTTTTCATAGTAAGCATATTATAGCCTGAGGGCAGGGAATGTGTCAAATTAACGAATTATGTCTCGCCGGCGCTCCCTACCGTTTACAGGGGATTGTTGCCAAGTTATAATAAAACTATCCATACCCCGTAAACAGGGGGCGGGAATACGCAAAAGAGGAGCACTGTGCGGGTTCGCATTTGATTATGATGAGAAAAGTGAAACGCGAAAGGATGAAGCGGATTGTCGTTGTGAGCCTGATCTTGGCTTTTATCATTCCCTGTGCGGCCGGTTGCTCAAGCGCGCCGCAGCGCACGGGCCGGGCCGTGATCGAAACCTTTTTGCAGCTTATTACGGCGGGGGAATATGCCGACGCATATGCGCTGCTTGCGTCCTCCTCGCGCAATGACGGAGAAGAAACGCGGGCGAACCGGATCACGCAAAAGGAGTTTACCGACAAATACACCAACATCTTCGATGCGCTCGGCATTTCAGCTGTGGAGTACAGCAACCTCTCAGTCACAAACGGTGAGATTCTTTGCAAAGCAACGTTTGATGCGGTCTACACTTCGGGCGTTGCCGGCGATATGAAAAACAGCTTCAGCGTCATCGCAACGCGCGAGGGGGGCGACTGGTGCATCGAATGGACGCCGGCGCTGATTTTCCCCGAAATGGAGTGGGGGGATACGGTGCGCGTCGCCACGTTACCGGCAGAGCGGGGTGAAATCCTTTCGGACGGTTCTCTGCTCGCGGCCACGGTTGGCACGATTAGCGTATACGCGGCTCCTTCAAAGATTGAGGATCAGGCGCTTTTCGTCGCCCAGGTTTCCCCGTTGCTCGGCATGACGGAAGAGGAAATTCAAAAGGCGCTCAAGAAGGAATACAACGATGTGGCTGTGCTCAAGCAGTTTTACAGTGACGAGCTTTCCGCATCGGCAGCGGAGCAGCTGTTGCTCATTACGGGCGTGGGCATTGATTACGGAAACTACGGCGTGCAGCGGGAGTACCCGTATGGCTCGCTCCTCGCCCATCTGATCGGCTATGTCGGCGCAGTGCCTTCCTCCAGCAAAGAGGAACTTGAGGCGGAACTCGCCGCACTGAACGAGGGCCGCACGAAGTTGGACGGCCTCTATACATCGGATTCCATCGTCGGCCGGCTCGGCCTTGAAAAACAATATGAACAGCAGCTGCGCGGCAAGGATGGGGAGCTGATCTATATCCGCACGGCGGAAGGCACCAACCGTCGCACGCTGTACCGGCTGGATCCGGTGGATGGGTATGATATTGAACTGACCGTCGATGTGGAGCTTCAGCAGCGGCTGGATGAGGTGATGGACCTCGTGCTGTTTGGGGACACGACGGCGGGAGCAGTGGTCGTAATGAATCCGCTCACAGGAGCGGTGCAGGCGCTCAGTTCCTACCCTTCTTACGACCTGAACCTGTTCACACGCGGCATCAGCGGGAAAGAGTACAGCGCGTTGCTGAACGACCCGGCCAAGCCCTTGATCAACCGCGTGACACAAGGCCTTTACCCGCCCGGATCTACAATGAAGGCGTTCACGGGTGCTGCGGCGCTTGACCTTGGCGTGCTGGACACGGAATATGCCTTTGACGACAGCCAGATCGACGATGACTATTGGACGCCAACGGAGTACGGCGCGTGGATTTGGACGCCAATTAAACGCACGCATGTGAACTATCCCATCAGCGGCCCGCTGAATATGCGCAAGGCGTTTATTCATTCGGACAATATCTACTTTGCCAATGCCGCGCTGCTGATCGGATGGGAAGCCTTTGAGGACTATATGGAGGCAATCGGGTTCACCGAAAGCATCCCTTTCGACATCGGCGTAGCACAACCGCAGCTTGTGAACGAAGATACGGAGATGAGCTTCAAACTCCTTGCCGACAGCGGCTATGGGCAGGGAGAAATCCTCGTGACGCCGCTGCAGCTTGCCGCGATGTTCTCCGCGCTTGCAAACGGCGGAGATATTGCCGTACCATATGTGGTGGAGGGCATTTATCAGGAGAACGGCGTGAAATATGATGTGGTGAAACAGCATGCCGCCCGCCTGTGGAAGGAAAATGTGATTTCTGATGCCGCGATAGATACGATCATGCCCATGCTCAAGGATGTCGTGAACAAGGAAATCAACGGCACCGGGCGGCAGCTCAGGGTGGAAAACTGCGTTGTTGCCGCAAAAACAGGCACCGCTGAAATCGGCAACGATAAAAGTCGTGAGATTTCATGGTTCGTCGGTTACCGAACGGGTGTTTCCGACGAGGATGCGCGCCTTGTGCTCGTAATGTTGGAGATTCCTGCCGATACAAAGTATACGACGCTGAAGTTCGACATTGCGCGCGCTATGCTGGAACTGAATACATAGAAAAATTCGCAAAACTGTAAGAAAGGCTTTGTTTTCCGCTGAACCATTTGACATTATATGTCGTCTGGCGTAAAATAAAAGGGCGTGGGCAAAAACTACACGCCTTTCTTGCCATATACCGCGAAAGCGGTGCAAGGTTCATTAATAACAGGAGGATTTCTATGAGAAACAAGATCATCACCGCGCAGCAGGCCGTCGATCTCATTCCGGATGGAGCTACGATCATGATGGGCGGCTTTGTCGGCTGCGGGAGTGCGCTGAGCGTTATCGACGCGCTTTCCAAGACGAACAAGGGCCACTTCCACACCATCCACAACGATTCGTCCAAGCTCAATGGGCCGGATGGCGACGAATATTACAGCTGGGCAAAAATGATTCATAACGGCCAGATCGAAGGCTATATCGGAAGCCACCTCGGCACCAATCCGGAGGCGGTTGAAAAGTGGGCCAAGGGCGAGCTGAAGGTGGATCTTGTGCCGCAGGGCAGCCTTGCGGAAATGATCCGCGCGGGCGGCGCGGGCCTCGGCGGTGTGATTACGCCGACCGGTGTCGGCACGCTCGTGGAAGACAGCCCCCTCGTGCGCGGCAAGGTCAATTATGATGGAAAAGATTACCTTGTCATGAAGCCTCTGCGCGCTGATGTTGCGCTCATCGGCGCCTATAAGGTAGATAAGCTGGGCAACGTCTGGTACAAGGGCTCGGCGCAGAACTTCAACCGTGTGATGGCGACTGCGGCCGACATCGTAATCGTTGAAGCGGAAGAACTTGTGGAAGTTGGCGAGATCGAACCTGAAAACGTCATGACGCCGGGCATCTTGGTTGACTACATCGTAATCAGGGAGGGCAAATAAGATGGAAAAAAGCTTGATTAAACCCTTTATCGCAAAGCGCGTTGCGCAGGAATTCACCGACGGCATGGTCGTGAACCTCGGCATCGGCCTGCCGGTGCTTTGCACGTCCTTCCTGCCTGAGGGCATCCATGTAACCGTGCATTCCGAGCTTGGCATCGTGGGCCAGGGCCCCGCTCCAGATGAAGCGCATGCCGATCCCATGCATATCGTGGATGCGGGCGGTTCCGCTTCCTCCATCGTGCTCGGCGGCGCGTTCAGCGACTCTTCCGACAGCTTCGGTCTCATTCGCGGCGGCCATGTGGACGCTGTTGTCCTCGGCGGCCTTGAAGTTGACCAGGAGGGCAGCCTTGCCAACTGGATCATCCCCGGCAAAAAGATGCCCGGCATGGGCGGCGCGATGGATCTTCTCGTTGGTGCGAAGAAGGTCATCGTTGCGATGGAGCACACCGCGAAGGGCAACCCGAAAATCCTTACCAAGTGCCGCCTGCCCTACACGGCAGTTCATTGCGTGGACATGATCGTGACCGAGATGGGCGTGATGGATGTCACCCCGGAAGGCATTGTGCTGCGCGAATACAACCCCGAATTCACCGTGGAACAGATTCAGGCCGCAACGGAAGCGAAGCTCATCATCAGCCCCGACCTGAAGCCCATGGCTTAACCTTCGGTTTTGAACCGATATCAATTATTTTAAGGAGAAAAAACTATGGCAAAGGAAATCGTATTGGCTGGCGCGTGCCGCACGGCACTGGGCAAATTTGGCGGTACGCTGACGAATACGCCCGCTGTTGAGCTTGGCGCAATCGTGATCAAGGAAGCCATCCGCCGCGCGGGCATTAAGCCCGAGGATGTGGATGAAGTGCTGATGGGCAACGTCCTGCAGGCCGGCCTCGGCCAGAGCCCTGCCCGCCAGGCGGCCGTGAAAGCCGGCATTCCGGTGGAGGTTCCCGCACTCACCATCAACAACGTATGCGGTTCCGGCCTGAAGGTCGTCAACATGGCTGCTGCGATGATTGAGGCAGGCGAAGCGGACGTGATGGTCGTTGGCGGCATGGAGAACATGAGCGCTGCGCCCTATGCGATGCCCCAGGCGCGCTTTGGCTACAGAATGAACGATGGCAAGCTTGTTGACGTCATGATCAAGGACGGCCTTTGGGATGCGTTCAACGATTATCACATGGGCATCACCGCTGAGAACGTTGCCGAGAAATACGGCATCACCCGCGAGATGCAGGATGAGTTCTCCGCGTGGAGCCAGCAGAAGTGCGAAGCCGCCCAGAAGGCCGGCAAGTTCGATGAGGAAATCGTCCCCGTTCCCGTAAAGGTCAAAAAGGAAGTCGTCGAGTTCAAGGTCGATGAATTCCCGCGTCAGGGCGTGACTGCCGAGGGCCTTGCCAAGCTGAAGCCCGCCTTCAAAAAGGACGGCACCGTCACCGCTGCAAACGCTTCCGGCATCAACGACGGCGCTGCCGCGCTCGTCATTATGACTGCTGAGAAGGCGAAGGAGCTTGGCGTGAAGCCGATGGCGAAGTTCGTTGCCGGCGCAAGCGCAGGCGTAGATCCTTCCATCATGGGGGTAGGCCCCGTGTACGCAACGCGCAAAGTGCTCAAGAAGGCCGGCATGGATCTGGACCAGATCGACCTCATCGAAGCCAACGAGGCGTTTGCCGCGCAGTCCGTGGCGGTTGCGAACGAGTTGGGCCTTGATAAATCCAAGGTCAACGTCAATGGCGGCGCGATCGCGCTTGGCCATCCGATCGGCGCTTCCGGCTGCCGCATCCTTGTGACGCTGCTCTACGAGCTCAAGCATTCCGGCAAGAAGACCGGCCTTGCTACGCTGTGCATCGGCGGCGGCATGGGTGTTGCCACGATCGTGGAAGCTCTGTAACCTTACTTTACCTTTTGCGGGCGGCTCAAAAGAGCCGCCCTGCTTTTTCATGGAGGATGGTATGCTGGAAATTGGCCTGAAAAATAAAAGATCCTACGTTGTCCGCGAAGCGGATACGGCGCAGGCGCACGGAAGCGGAACGTTGCCTGTGTTTGCCACGCCTGCGATGGTCGCCCTGATGGAACGCACGGCGATGGAAAGCGTTCAGCCCTATCTCGCTGAGGGGGAGGGCACGGTTGGTACGCGAATTGAAGTGAAGCATGTTGCGGCGACAGCTGTGGGCGGAGAAGTGACCTGCGAAAGCGAACTCTCTGAAATCGACCGGCGCAGGCTGGTGTTTGCAGTGCATGTGTACGATGCGCGGGGCACGGTAGGCGAAGGCACGCACGAGCGCTTTATCATAAACAACGAAAGGTTTATGGCAAAGCTGAGGTGAAGTGCTATTTCGCCATTGCGAAGCGATATTCTTCATCAAGCCAGGCAAGGAGCTCTGCATCGACCTCTGCGCACTGCGTAACGAGCACATGGTGTGTCCAGCGGTTCGGATAAGGCTCGACCGCTCGGACGATGCGCGGCGAATCCAAACGGCAACATAAGCCGAATGAAACGATCAAGCAGCATTCGGGCCAGCCCTTTGCGCGGCGGAAGGGGAACGACGCCATTGCAAAAATATGCCTGTTGCGAAATGAAATTTGAGTTTTGCTGACCTTGATTTGCAGCGTAGGACAGCGTTTTACCAACTGATCGCGAAGCGCCTGATAGACGGACAACATGGAAGGCATTTTTTCAAAAAAAGTGATTTCTTCCGGAAGCATCGGCTTACCCTCCTGGCTGGGAAAAGTATCATAGGGCATGTGCGGAAAGTAAGCAAAAGCGCGATGGAATTTGTTCCATCGCGCTTTTGCTTGCCGCGCACCCGTTTCTCGGCAATGCGCTTCCGGGCGGAATATACGGCAGGCGGCTCCTGCCAGGCAAACCCGCGGCACATCGGCTGCTCCGCTTAATGCTGCTTCCGTCAGGACCTGACATGGTTCACAGATGCCGATTGCACAGGACCCGGCGATCAACGCTCCTTGCCGATCCCAGACCCCACAAGCTCAAGCCTCAAAACGGGGATTGTACCCTGCTGTAGCGGATTGCAGGTATAGGGCACCGCTAACTCCCCGCCTAGCGCGGCATGACTATTCTACCTTGTATCGCGCCCGAATGCAAGCGGAAAACACAAAAAAACGACTCCTTCAAAAGAAGGAGCCGCTGAAAACGGTTGGTTTGAAAGGGGGGGACTTTCATCACTGCCAGTTTTCTCACTTGCAAATTTAGTATACACCACGCAGCGGAAAAATGTATCACAAAACTGTTACAAAAGCCTCAAAGAACTGTTATTTTTTGATGAAATACTGTTCTAAAGCCCATGCTGCCGCCCTTTTTACCGCCGGGAACGGGGAAGCCGTGAGCGCGGTACGGATTTCCGCTTCGTGAAGCCCCGCGCGCGCGGCAAAACAAATGGCCTCCGCCGTTAGTTTGCCGTTTCCCGTCAGATTCCGGCCAACAAGTGAACGTGCCGCCGCCGCATCTCCTGCGATAAGACGCGGCAAGGCAAATGCCGCCTGCTCCGCTTCTTCGGGGATGCGTTTTGCAAGCTGCGCATTTTGCGGACACACGGCCTGGCAGACTTCGCAGCCCATGTGCGTGCTCTGCGCCTGATAAACGGAAAACGGATATTCCGCACCATCCATAAAATAACGCATGCAGTGCGCCGCATCAATCCCTTCTGGCGTGATCGCGCCCATTGGGCAGGCACGCATACACGCATCGCATTGAGCGGGACAGGATGCGGTTGCGGGAACTTCTATGCGCGGCATACATGCGCTTGTAGCAAGCGTATAAAGCGCGAAACGCGAGCCGAACGCGCCGATGCGCAAAAGCCCGTTTTTGCCGGCAACGCCAACACCGTTTGCAAGGGCAAGCGCACGTGCGGGGACGGCAGCAATTTCGCAGGGAATGCCGGAAGCGCAGAGCGCCTTCACGAGCGCTTGCGAGGCAAGGTAGCCGCGCTGGCTTGCAAGGTAGTAGGCGCTCAAACGTTCCCCGGCCGGGAACGGCGCATATGCGTAAACCAAAAGCAGGATACAGCTTGCGCCCGGATAAGCAGCAGGCACATCAAACCGCAGGGATGCGCCCACGCCGAGATGCGCCGCCCGGGTATGCCAGGCGTCCAGCCGGAGCGGCTTTAGAAAGAACACTTCTGCGAATCCGCAGGAAGAGGCTTCTTTTTTAATGAGATCGTACATGCTATAATTATAGCGGCAAAATCCGAAAAATAAAGAATGAATTAGAAATAAGGGCGAGGCGCGCGGGAAGAAGAGGGAACCCATGGAACTGTTGTCCACACAGCTGGCAGAACGGATCGTAACGGAGGCAAATGCGGTGATTCCTGAGAAGATCAGCATCATGGATCAGCGCGGAATCATTATTGCCGCATCGGACGCAGCGTGCGTCGGCGGCTTCCATGAGGGCGCATGGATGGTTCTTTCGCAGCACCTGCCGGAACTGATTGTCCGGGAGGACGGCCGGCTTGATCGCGTGCCGCCCGGCCTGAATTGTCCGATTGCAGCCGCAGGTCAGGTGCTGGGAGTGCTCAGCGTTGCGGGGGACTATGAAAAAATTGCGGACAAAGCGCGTGTGATCCAGCGCATGGCGGAACTGATGCTTTCAGAAGCACACCGCGCATACGAGCGGTTGACCGGAGAAAATGTGCGCAACCGCTATTTGGACGAGTGGCTTAACGGCGACCCTAAAAATATCGATGCTGCATTCGCAGAACGCGGCAGGGAACTGAATATGGATATCCTGATCCCGCGCAGGGTTCTTGCGTGCAGCGCATATCACCCCCAAAATGCGCAGGACATGGCGACGCTGCGTGCGATTGATTCCGCAGAGCAGATGATTGAGCGGTACATCGGGTGCATGGATGAAAACAACCTGTTTTTGCGCTCCGCCTCCAAGCTGATTTGTATGGTCACGCCGCAAAGCGACGCTGAGCTTGAGCGCATTGCCGCAGCACTGCAGGCGCGCGTAGAGCGGGAATACCATTTATGCCTTGCCATCGGGATCGATGACACTCCGGCGGATTACACCGAAATGCACCGGAATTGCGTGAAGGCAGAACGTGCGCTGGCTGCCTGCATGCGCACGCATAAGTGGTTCATTCGGAAATATGGAGATTTGAACATGGAGGTGTTTGCGGACCAGGTGGATGCCGTGACCAAGCAGGAATATGTGCGCAAGATCATGCGTGGATTCACCGATGCGGAAATTGCGCAGCAACTGACCATGCTTGAGATCTTTTACGACCATGACGGGTCGATCACAAAAACGGCAGAACGGCTTTTCATCCACAAAAATACGCTGCAATATAAGCTCAGGCGCATCGCGGAGCGCACCGGATATGACCCGCGTTCCATCCGGCATTCATCCCTGTTTTATATTGCAATTTACTTTTACCGTGAAATTCGGGATACGATGCATAATTGATATTCAAACAAATCCAACTGCGCTGTCTTTGGGGGAGGGGATGAAACATGAAGGTTGTTGTCGCAATTGACTCTTTTAAAGGGAGCCTTTCTTCGGTTCAGGCAGGAAACGCAGTGCGGGAGGGCGTGCTGCGGGCAGTTCCGGAAGCGGAGGTTATCGTCCGCCCGGTTGCGGACGGAGGAGAAGGCACTGTGGATGCGCTTGTGGAAGGGCTTGCGGGAGAAAAGATGCCCGTATGCGTAACCGGGCCGCTTGGAGAACCTGTGTGCTGCGCATATGGTATGCTGCCCGGCGGGATGGCGGTCATGGAGATGGCGAGCTGCAGCGGCTTGCCGCTTGTGCCGCCGGAAAAGCGCAACCCGCGGTTTACCACGACCTATGGTTTGGGTGAAATGATCCTTCACGCGCTTGAACGCGGCTGCCGTTCGTTTTTGATCGGGATCGGCGGCAGCGCCACGAACGACGGGGGAATCGGCATGCTTACGGCGCTTGGGTTCCGCTTCCTTACAGCGGCGGGGGAAAGCGCGGGGATTGACGGCCGCGCAGCCGGCCGGGTGGCATGCATCGACGCTTCCGGGGCAGATGCGCGCCTTGAGCAATGCCGCTTTCGGATTGCGTGCGATGTAAGTAACCCGCTCTTTGGGCCAAATGGCGCGTCGTGCATATACGGCCCGCAAAAGGGGGCGACGCCGGAGATTGCAGCAGAGCTGGATGATGGCCTGCGGCATTTTTCGGAAGTGGTGAAACATCAATTCGGGAGAAGCGGGGACCAGCTTCCGGGCTCGGGAGCTGCAGGCGGCCTTGGATATGCATTCATCAGCTTTTTGCCCGCGGTGCTGGAACCGGGAATCGCGTTGGTGCTCGATGCCATCCACATCGCGGACGATATGGATGGGGCGGATTTTGTTATAACGGGGGAAGGCCGCATGGATTTCCAAACGGCGATGGGAAAAGCGCCCATAGGCATAGCGCAGCTCGGCAAGCGGTGCGGCGCGGTGACGCTTGCCTTTGCGGGCGCGACGGCGGACGATGCTGCGGCCGTGAATCAAAGCGGAATTGACGCTTATTTTGCCATCCCGCAGGCTCCGCTTGCGCTTGCGGAGGCCATGGAGCCGGGGCGTGCCCGGCGGAACCTTGCTTCCCGTGTGGAGCAGGTGTTCCGCGCCATAACGGCGGTGAAAAAATAGGCATCCAAACCAAAGCAAGGCTCCGCATGGTTTTATGCGGAGCCTCAGCCTGTCGAAAAGCCCCGGGATTGTCAAAGAGCCGCAGCCCCTTGACTTCATTCCGGCTCCGGCGTTTGCCGCCCGGGAGCGTCAGGGGAGGCAAACGCTGTGAAAACTCGAAAAAGTGGCTTTTCGCCACTTTTTCGACACGCGGTGCAGTCCATCCTGCATGCCGGGAAGGCCTGCCTTTGAAACGCATCGCCGCCATACCGGCTGCGCAAGCTGTTTCTGAGGTTAGCCGTTGATGTACACGCGCGGCGGACGGGGAAGCAGCCGGGCAACGATCTCGTTCTTGTTTGTGCCTGCAAGCTCGGAAGCCTCCTGAATGCTCATGGTGTTATTTGTGCCGTCACCGTAGATTACCGCAAGGTCACCTTCCCGGGCATCCGGCACAGCGGTGAGATCCACCATGCATTGATCCATGCACAGCACGCCGATGAGCGGGCATTTTACCCCGTGGATGGTCACGTAGCCCTTGCCGCGCATGTTGCGGGGGTATCCGTCTGCATAGCCGAAAGGAACGGTGCCGACAAGCGTATCTTCCGGCGCACGCCAGAGATAATCATATCCCACGCCTTCGCCTTTTTTTATGCGATGAAGCTGGGAAATCCGCGTTATGAAGGACACGGCCTGCTTCACCTCCACATATCCTTTGTGGAACCCTCTGAGGCCGTAAACGAGCGCGCCCGGGCGAATCATGTTCATGCGGTATTCCGGGTAGTCCACGGCGGCGATACTGTCCGCGAGGTGCTTATAGCGGAAGGAGACGCCACGCGCTTCAAGCGCTTCCACGACAGCCATGAAGCGGGCGTATTGTCGGGCATCCTCTTCCTCGCCCGCAAGGGCAAGGTGGGAGAAAATGCCTTCAATTTCCAGGTTCGGCTCCCTGCAAATGGAGAAAAGTTCTTCCACGTTTTCCGTGCCGAGGCGATGGAAGCCGGAATCCACCTTGAGGTGCACTTTCGCGCGGGTGCCAAGGCAGGAGGCCGCCTCGCTCAGCAGTTTTCCCTGTGCGGCGGTAAAAATGGTCTGCGTAATGCATTCCCGCACCACGACGGGAAGGAGCCTGTCCGGCGTATGGCCGAGGATGAACAGCGGCGCATCCGGATAGGCTTCCCGCAGTTCCAACGCCTCGGTCAGCGTTGCGACCGCAAGGCAGCATGCTCCGTGGGCAAGCAGCGTCGGGGCAATACCAACCGCGCCGAGGCCGTAGCCGTTTGCTTTGATGACCGGCATGACGGCGACCTCCGGGCCAACCATGGCGCGAATGGCATCCATGTTGCCGGCAAGCGCGGCGAGGTCAACCTGAACGTAGGTGTCGCGCGGGAGCGCGGCAGGGTCTGTATAAATCTGTGCGCAGCTCATTTGTCGTCCTCCAAAAATGCAAGCGTTCCCAAGACCTCAAGCAGTATGCCCGTTTTGATGCAGCGTTCGTCAGGGCAGAAGGTTTCGCTGTGCAACATCTGCGGCTGAGGATTCCCGGGGGTTGCGGTTCCAATGTTGAAATATGTTCCGGGAACAGCCTCGGTGAAATACGCAAAATCGTCCGCGCCGAGGCTGGGTTCTTCCATGAAAACGACATTTTCCGCGCCGAGCGTCGCCTGAGCAACCTCCGAAAGGCGCTGCGAAGTCGCGCGGTCGTTCACAAGGGGAGGATATCCATCGGACATTTCCACCGTGGCTGTCGCGCCGAATGCGGCGGCAGTGCCTTGCGCGATTTCTTTCACCTTGGCTTTTACAAAATCGCGCGTTGCGAAATCCAGCGCGCGAATGGTGCCACGCATTTCAACGGAGCCGGCGATGATGTTTTCCTTCGTTCCGCCATGGATCGTTCCGAGCGTTACGATCAGAGGCGTGGTGGGCGCGCTGAAGCGGCTTGAGATGCTCTGGAGGGCGCTGATGACCTGTGCCGCCACTACGATGGAGTCCACGCCCTTTTCAGGGTGCGCGCCGTGGCAGGAGGTGCCGTTCACGGTGATGGAAAGCTCCGTTGTGGAAGCGTTCATCTTTCCGTTGCAGACAAGCACCTTGCCGGTTTCGTAATTCGGATCCACATGGAGGCTCATCACGCGTGTGACGCAGGGATTTTTCAGGCAGCCATGTTCGATCATTCCGTGCGCGCCGCCAACCGTTTCCTCGGCCGGCTGGAAAAAGAGCTTCACTGCGCCGGGCAGCTCCGCTTCCATGCTTTTGAGAATTTGCGCGGCGCCGAGGAGGATCGCTGTGTGGACGTCATGCCCGCAGGCATGCATTACGCCCGGAACCTTTGAGGCATAGGGAACGTCGTTTTCTTCCTGGATGGGAAGCGCGTCGATATCGGCACGGATCCCAATGGCATACTTGGCCGAAGGGGAACCGATCGTAGCGACGACGCCATAGCCAGCCACGTTGGTTTCATGCGGAATATTGAGCGCGGCAAGGCGATCGCTGATCACATGCATTGTGCGCTCTTCCTGCTGCGAAAGCTCCGGATGCATGTGGATGTCGCGGCGCAGAGCGATAATTTCATCATAAATCCCGTCGATCGCGGCGCGGATTCGGTTGGGGTCCATTTTGCGTTACCTCCTGAGATATGAAATTGAAGGATGAAGAGCTTCTGTTGGCATTGTACAACACAGCAGCGCCGGTTTCAATGGAAAAACGGCATCTTATGGTGTATACTAAACAAGAAATTAACGTTATGGAAAAGAGGAGCGGCTATGCATGTAATGGACCTGACGCAGACGATCGGCGAAACAATGCCGGTTTATCCGGGAACGGAACAACCAAAACTGACACAGACGAATACCATTGAAAAGGATGGCTTTAAGGAGACGCTCCTCCGTATGTATTCCCATACCGGCACGCATATGGATGCGCCCGCACACATTTTTCCCGGCGCTCCGACGCTGGATGCACTGCCCGCTGAAAAATTCACGGGAAAGGCATGCGTGGTGGACTGCTCCGATGCGGGAGAGGACGGACGGATTACGATGCGGCGCATTCAAAACGTGCGCGCGGCGGCAGATGAAGCGGAATTCCTGCTATTTTATACGGGCTGGAGCCGCCTTTGGAACGATGGACGCTACTTTGGCGCGTACCCTGCGTTTGATGCGGATGTGATGCGTTATTGCGCAGCCGGGAAAAAGGGGATCGGCGTTGATGCGATCTCCATCGATCCGATCGACAGCTTTGAATTGCCCATGCACCGCATCGTGCTTGGCGCGGGGCTTGTTATTGTGGAAAACCTGACGAATCTCGAGGGGCTTATTGGCCGCGCGTTCCGCTTTGCAGCGCTTCCGCTGAAATACGAAAATGCGGACGGCGCGCCGGTGCGCGCCGTAGCGTTTGTGGATTAATTCCGGGCTCCGCCGTCCTCTGTTTCCCGCTCTCGGCGCAGGGCGCTGCGGTAGGCGATATATGCGCTGACGCGGCCGGTTTGCTGAAATGCCTCCCAAAGGGCGCGGGCGTTGTTGGGCGTGCTGCTCTTATCCATGACGGTTGCTCCTTTGCGGTATGATACGGCTTTAGTATCTCCGCAGGAGGGCCAGGACCATGAACGGAAAATCTTTCCCATGGAGGCCGGATGGCACTTATTACCGTAAACGGCATCGTGACACGGTATGCGAATTACCGCGACAATGACCGCATCCTGACGCTTTTCACGCGGGAGAGGGGGCTGATTTCCGCTGCCGCGCGCGGCTGCCGCCGCCCGAAAAGCCAGCTTTTGCCGGCGAGTGAGCTGTTCGTTTCGGGAGAGTTCGTCCTGTTCCTGAACCGGGAAAAATATACCGTGGAATCCTGTGATGTGCGCGAACCCTTTTATCCGCTTCGCGAGGATGTGGAACGCTTTTCCGCAGGAGCGTACATGCTTTCCCTCATCAATGAGGGAACGGCTGCGGAGCAGCCGAACGAGGCGCTGCTGTCGCTTTTGCTTTATGCGTTGAGCTTTACCGCCTATTCGGAGTGTGCGCCGCTTGATATGGCGCTTTGCTTTGCTGCGCGCTGCCTGCAAACGCTTGGGTACAGCCCGGCGGTCACGCGGTGCGCTGCCTGCGGGTGCGACCTGCGCGCCGCGCGTGAACTGCACTTTTCGGCTGCTGCGGGCGGCGCGCTCTGTTCTGCCTGCACGCATGGCTTTGGGACAGACGCAGTTCCTATTTCTGCGCTTTCCCTTGAAGCGCTCAGGCGCATGTTGATGCTCCCCGATGTGGAAATGGGAAGGGTTCGCCTGCCGGAACGCGTCCGAAACGAGCTGAAGCATGCTGTAAACGGCTACGCTGAGCATGTGCTGGAGCGGCGGTTTAAGGCACTTTCCTGCCTGTGAGGCTGCATGCGGGCAGGATACGTCGCCTATAAGTTCAAATTATGATTCAATGTTGCAACATAACAACTTTTCCGCAGGATTTCCTGCATAAGGAATTACAAATTCATTGCTTAATTTGAAGAAAAAGGATATAATAACTGGTGCGTGTGGAATTTTGAAGAACACATATTTTTGATGCGTGGTATTCCACCCGCTGAATATGGTCCAATTTGATTATATTATATGGAGGTAAATTAAATCGATGGCACACAAGTACGTATACCTTTTTAGTGAAGGTAACGCCACCATGCGGAATCTCCTCGGCGGCAAGGGCGCAAACCTTGCTGAAATGACCGGCCTTGGCATGCCCGTGCCGCAGGGCTTCACCATCACCACCGAAGCCTGCACGCAGTATTATGCCGACGGAGAGAAGATCAACGACGAAATCATGGATCAGATCTATGAATACATCGGCAAGCTGGAAGGAATCACCGGCAAGAAGTTCGGCGACCTTGAAAACCCGCTGCTCGTTTCCGTCCGTTCCGGCGCCCGCGCTTCCATGCCGGGCATGATGGACACCATCCTCAACCTCGGCCTGAACGAAGCGGTTGTGGACGTCATCTCCAAAAAATCCAACAATCCCCGTTGGGCGTGGGACTGCTATCGCCGCTTTATCCAGATGTATTCCGACGTCGTCATGGAAGTGGGCAAGAAGTATTTCGAGCAGCTCATCGATAAGATGAAGGAAGAACGCGGCATCACGCAGGATGTGGAACTTACCGCGGACGACCTTAAGCAGCTCGCAGGCCAATTCAAGGCTGAATATAAGGCCAAGATCGGCACCGATTTCCCCTCCGACCCGAAGGAACAGCTCATGGGCGCAATCAAAGCTGTGTTCCGCAGCTGGGACAACCCCCGCGCCAATGTGTATCGCCGCGATAACGACATCCCCTATTCCTGGGGTACCGCTGTCAACGTCCAGATGATGGCGTTCGGCAACATGGGCGACGATTGCGGCACCGGCGTCGCGTTTACCCGCAACCCCGCGACCGGCGAAAAAGAACTCATGGGTGAATTCCTGACCAACGCGCAGGGCGAAGACGTTGTGGCCGGCGTGCGCACCCCGATGCCCATTGCGCAGATGGCCGAAAAGTTCCCCGCTGCGTTCAAGCAGTTCCAGGAAGTGTGCGGGATCCTTGAAAACCATTACCGCGATATGCAGGATATGGAGTTCACCGTTGAGAACAACAAGCTCTACATGCTCCAGACCCGCAACGGAAAGCGCACGGCAAAGGCCGCGCTGAAGATCGCCTGCGACCTCGTGGACGAGGGCATGATTTCCGAGCAGGAAGCCGTTAACATGATTGACCCGCGCAACCTTGATACCCTGCTGCATCCGCAGTTTGATACCAAGGCGCTCAAGAATGCAAAGCCCGCCGGCAAGGCGCTGCCTGCGTCTCCCGGTGCTGCCTGCGGAAAGATCGTCTTTAGCGCGGAGGATGCAAAGGCCTGGGCCGCTCGCGGCGAAAAGGTTGTCCTCGTTCGTCTGGAGACCTCCCCGGAGGACATCGAAGGCATGAAGGCTGCACAGGGCATCCTGACCGTGCGCGGCGGCATGACCTCCCACGCGGCAGTCGTTGCCCGCGGCATGGGCAAATGCTGCGTATCCGGTTGCTCCGCGATCAACATGGATGAAGAAAACAAACAGTTTACGCTTTCCGGAAAGACCTATCATGAGGGCGACTGGCTGAGCCTTGACGGTTCCACCGGCAACATTTACGACGGCGCAATGCCGCCGATGGATGCTTCCATCGGCGGCGAGTTCGGACGCATCATGGCTTGGGCGGACAAGTATCGCCGCCTGCAGGTCCGCACCAATGCGGATACCCCGCAAGACGCTGCCAAGGCGCGCGAGCTGGGCGCAGAGGGCATCGGCCTTTGCCGCACCGAGCACATGTTCTTTGATGGCGACCGCATTGCGGCCATCCGTGAAATGATTTGCTCCGATACCGTGGAAGAGCGCGAAGCGGCGCTTGCAAAGCTCCTGCCGATGCAGCAGAGCGACTTTGAGGGCATTTACGAAGCCATGGAAGGCTGCCCGGTCACCATCCGGTTCCTTGACCCGCCGCTGCACGAGTTCGTTCCCACTGAGGAGGCGGACATTGCGCTTCTGGCAAAGGCTCAGGGCAAGACCGTTGAGCAGATCAAGGCGATCATCGCCTCTTTGCATGAGTTCAACCCGATGATGGGCCATCGCGGCTGCCGCCTGGCTGTTACCTTCCCGGAAATTGCCGCCATGCAGACCCGCGCCGTCATCCGTGCAGCCATCAACGTGCAGGCCAAGCATCAGGACTGGACCATGGTTCCTGAAATCATGATCCCGCTCGTGGGCGAAGTCAAGGAACTCAAGTATGTGAAGGACGTTGTCGTCAAGACTGCTGATGAAGAACTTGCAAAGGCCGGCGTACAGATGAAGTACAAGGTCGGCACGATGATCGAGATTCCGCGCGCCGCGCTGACCGCTGATCAGATCGCCACCGAGGCCGAGTTCTTCTCCTTCGGCACCAACGACCTGACCCAGATGACCTTCGGTTTCAGCCGTGACGACGCCGGCAAGTTCCTTGGCGCGTATTATGACAAGAAGATTTACGAGAACGATCCGTTCGCCAAGCTTGATCAGGTTGGCGTGGGCAAGCTCGTGAAGATGGCTGCCGAACTGGGCCGTCAGGCTCGCCCGGACATCCACCTCGGCATCTGCGGCGAACACGGCGGCGATCCTTCCTCCGTTGAGTTCTGCCACAAGGTGGGCCTGGATTATGTTTCCTGCAGCCCGTTCCGCGTGCCGATCGCGCGCCTTGCAGCGGCTCAGGCGAATATCCGCAACAAATAAAAGCGTTAACCAACAATTGGATCCGGCGCTGCCATTGAGGGCAGCGCCGGATTGAGTGTGTCGAAAAAGTGGCCTTTGGCCACTTTTTCGAGTTTTTCTCGGCATTTGCCTCTCGCTGACGCTCGCGGGCGGCAAAAGCTGCAAAGTACGAACCCCGGAGGGTTTCATCCGTTTCGGCGAACAGGTCGCCGAAGCCGGATTGCAAGTCAAGGGCTGCGGCCCTTGACAATCCCCCGGGCTTTTTCGACAGGCTGTCCGGCAAAAACGGCGGCCAAACCGGAAGCATGGAAACGCAGAAAACAAAGCGGGAGGAGGAAATGAAACAAAAAAGCAAGTCCTTCAGCCTAATTTCATGTTTTTTCACAAATTTGACATAGATCGGAAAAGGACTTTTCCCATTTATGCAGAAAAAGCAAATAAAGAACAAGCAAGGAGGGATACGATGGAAGAAGACAGAATCCAAAGCGGGAGCCTGCGGGAGCATGCGGAGGAACTGGAAACGCAAACGCTTTCCCCCTATGCGATGCTTTCAAGGAACACGCGCGGCCGGGAATACCCGATGGAAAAATGCCCGATCCGCACAGAATTTGTACGTGACCGGGACCGCATCATCCACTGCAAATCCTTCCGGCGCTTGAAACATAAAACGCAGGTTTTTCTTTCCCCGGTGGGCGACCATTACCGCACGCGCCTCACGCATACGCTGGAGGTCAGCCAGATCGCACGCACCATTTCGCGCGGGCTTAGGTTAAATGAGGATTTAACAGAGGCAATCGCGCTCGGACATGATTTGGGTCACACGCCGTTCGGCCATGCAGGCGAAAGCGTGCTGGACCGCTTGGTGTCCGGCGGCTTTGAACACAACGTACAGAGCTTGCGCGTTGTGGAAAAACTGGAAAACGGCACGGGGCTGAACCTCACCTATGAAGTGCGGGACGGCATTGTGAACCACAAGAAAAGCGGCACGCCATGCACCCTGGAGGGCGCCGTGGTAAGCATTGCAGACCGTATCGCCTACATTAACCACGACATTGACGATGCAATCCGCGCGGGTGTGCTGCACGAGGAGGATCTGCCGAAACGCTGTGTAACCGTGCTGGGCAATTCGCATGGGCGCCGCATCAATACAATGATTACGGATGTGATTGCACAGAGCTATGGCAGGCCGCAGATTCGCATGTCGGAACGGGTCGGCGAGGAGTTTGACATGCTGCGCGCGTTCATGTTTGAACGTGTATACCGCGACAGCGACGCAAAGCAGGAGGAAGGGAAGGCAAAGCATGTCGTCGAGCAGCTTTTCCTGTATTACCTTCGGCATATGGACGAGTTGCCGGAGGAGTTTACGCGGCACATTGCCGCGGATGGAGCGGAGCGCGTGGCTGCGGACTATATCGCCTGTATGACGGATCGTTACGCGATCACGGATTATGAGCGCAAGTTTGTGCCCAAGGAGTGGATGTAGCGTACAGCTTTCCGCAAAAAACGGAATTTTTATGAAAGTTGCAGGAATCGCGGGTTTTACGGCGAATAACGAGCGTGCGGATGAATTATGGGAAAGGAGTGTTGTCACATGCCCATGTTCCCGGAAACGTGGATGGATGAGCTCCTTCAGAAGACGGATCTTGCAAGCCTGGTTTCCGAATATGTCCCGCTTTCACAAAAAAGCGGGCGGCTTTGGGGTTGCTGCCCGTTTCATAACGAAAAAACCCCCTCTTTTTCCGTTCAGCCGGACAAGCAGATGTATTATTGCTTTGGGTGCCATGCAGGCGGTGGAGCCATTCAATTTGTGCGGGAAATCGAGAGGCTCTCCTTTGTGGATGCGGTGAAGTTTTTGGCGCAGCGCGCAGGCATGGAGCTGCCGGATGAGGTGGATGACGACCGCCTCAGGCGTGAGCGTGCGCATAAGGAACGGCTGTATGCAGCATGCAAGGAGGCAGCGCTGTTTTACCACCGTCAGCTGCTGTCGCCGGGAGGAAAGCAGGCGCAGGCATACCTTGCAAAGCGCGGGGTGGATGGCAAGCTTGCAACCCGGTTTGGCCTTGGCTTTGCGCTGGAAACATGGGATGGCCTGACGAATTATCTTGCCGGGAAGGGCTACACGAACGACGAGTTGATCGACGCCGGGCTTGCAATTCGCGGGAAACGGAAGAACGGTTGCTACGATGCTTACCGCAACCGCGTAATTTTCCCCATTATCGCTACGAGCGGCCGGGTAATCGGCTTTGGCGCACGCACAATGAAGAAGGACGAGCAGCCAAAATACATCAATACCGGTGATACGCCGATTTACAATAAACGCAGCAATCTGTATGCGTTGAACATGCAAAAGGGGAAACACCCGGTTGACCTTGTAATGGTGGAAGGCTATATGGATGTGATCAGCCTTCATGCGTGCGGAATCGACAACGCGGTGGCGTCCCTTGGCACTGCGCTTACGCAGCAGCAGGCCCGGCTGATGAAACGCTATGTCGAGCGCGTATATATTTCTTATGACGGAGATGCGGCGGGGCAGAATGCAACGCTGCGTGGGTTGGACATCCTTGCGGCTGAAGGGTTGGAGGTGAAGGTAATCTCGATCCCCGGCAACATGGACCCGGACGATTATGTGCGGCGCAATGGAAAGGCAGCGTTCTTGAAGCTGAAGGACGATGCGAACACGCTCAACGGCTTTAAGCTTTCGCACCTTGCGACGCAGTTCGACCTTCTTACTGCGGATGGCCGCGAAGGATATGCAAAGCGCGCGTGTGCGTTTGTAGGCGGCCTCGAGCCTGTGGAACGCGAGCGGTACATCCCGGTAATTGCCCGCAACGCGGGAGTTTCCCTTGATGCAGTGGAGGCACAATGCGGGCTTGCAAAGCCGGTTGAAACGAATAACACTGCCAAAAATCGGAATACTAGGAATAAAATTCGCGAGGCGAAAGTTACCGAACCCGATCGAATTGAGCAGACGCTGCTCACCTGCATGCAGGCTTCGCGCGAAAATACCACATATGCAGCGGAGCGGATGGCCGAGGCGGGGGTAACGTTTTCCCAAGAAGGGTTTGCGGGATATGCGGATGCATTGCTTGTTGCATATTCTACGAGTGAAACGCCGGATATGGCGCGCTTGCTCGCAGAGCTCCCGGAGCAGCAGGCGGAAGCCGCCGCAATGGCGATGACAGCCGACCCATTGGAAGGGGAAGCTGCCTCCGTGATTGATGATTGCGTAGAAAAGCTGCGCTACAAACAGATTGATGCGCGCCTGAAGGAGCTTGCAGACAAAATGAGCGCCGGAGAAGGCGACAGGACGGTGCTTCTGCGTGAACACGCGGAGCTGATGAAGAAACTCAAAGAGTTTAAATAGACTTAGATTAGTAACAGTAAGGAGTGGGCAGCTTTGGAAGCGAATAAACCTCACATGAACAAGGTGGAAGAGCTCGTTGAGCGCGGCAAGGCGAAAGGCGTTTTGACCTATAAGGAAGTCATGGATACGCTTGAGGAGCTTGACCTCAATTCTGAGCAGATCGAGCGGCTGTACGACCGCTTTGAGGCGCTCAACATTGATGTGGTTGAGGAAATCGAGGTCGCGGAGGACATCACCGAGGAGTTGGCGGAAATTGACACCTCCGTTCCGGGCGCGGAAGGCGTGGCGATTGATGACCCTGTGCGCATGTATTTAAAGGAAATTGGAAAAGTGCCGCTTTTGAGCGCATCCGAAGAAATCGAGATCGCAAAGCGGATGGCGGATGGCGATCAGGATGCGAAACGGCAGCTTGCGGAAGCGAATCTGCGCCTTGTGGTTTCTGTTGCAAAGCGCTATGTCGGCCGCGGAATGCTGTTCCTTGACTTGATTCAGGAGGGAAACCTCGGCCTCATTAAAGCTGTGGAAAAGTTTGATTACCGAAAAGGCTATAAGTTTTCTACTTATGCAACATGGTGGATTCGCCAGGCCATTACGCGTGCAATCGCGGATCAGGCGCGCACCATCCGCATTCCTGTGCATATGGTGGAAACCATAAACAAGCTCATCCGCGTAAACCGCCAGCTTTTGCAGGAATATGGCCGCGAACCGCGGCCGGATGAAATTGCTGCCGAAATGGGGATTTCCGAAGACAAGGTGCGGGAGATCATCAAGGTGGCGCAGGAACCGGTTTCGCTTGAAACGCCGATCGGCGAGGAAGAAGACAGCCATCTTGGGGATTTTATTCCGGATGACGATGCGCCTGCGCCTGCGGAGGTTGCGGCCTTCACACTGCTTAAGGAACAGTTGATGGAGGTGCTTGACACGCTCACTCCCCGGGAAGAAAAGGTGCTCCGCCTGCGCTTTGGCCTGGATGACGGCAAGGCCCGCACGTTGGAGGAGGTCGGCAAGGAGTTTAATGTTACGCGCGAGCGCATCCGCCAGATCGAAGCGAAGGCGCTGCGAAAACTCCGTCATCCTTCCCGCAGCAAAAAGCTTAAGGATTTTCTTGAATAACAGGGCAAAATACAGGGGGCGGCGCAGGCGCCCCCGTTGTTGTATACACGCCCGGTCCGGAGAATGTCCGTGGCATTGATGGGGCGCTCACTGCGCTTGATATGCTTGCGTTGCCAAACATGCCGCTGCTTTTTGAAAATTTGTTTTGAAAGGACTGAAAGGGACGGATGAAGAGCGCTGGGAATGGAATTTTTACAATTTGTTAATTAAAAAACAATAAAAATCTGTTATAATGAATTATGGGAAGCTTTCCCAACAAAAATTACAGAAGGGCACATGCGATGAAGCGGGTTGTTAAAAGAAGCCGAATTGCTGCAATCGTCTTAGCGCTGACGGTTGTGTTTTGCACATCTGTGACCGATGCAACCTCGACCTCTGACGGCTTAGAATTTGAGCTTGTCTTGCCGGAAAAACAGTATGCGGAGATTGACTATACATCTGTCGCTGCCGTTTTGTATGGGTACTTTTCGGAATATCATAAAAGCATAGAGGCGCTTGATGTCAGCCCCGGGTTGATGCGCTATGTTGCAGATACAGAGAATACGCATTTGTATCTTCGCGCATTACAGTATGGAATTAATTGGAGAAAAGCAATGAATACCGGAATTGCCGACTCCCGCGTGAATAAAATTGATCTGAAGTATGCGCGGCCATTGCCGGATGGAAGTGTTGAAATTCGGGCGTACATACGAATTTCATATCGATATCTGGAGGACGAAGCAAATACTATTGCGCATTCCGGAGATTTTTGGGAAATCCGCATCGGAAAGGTTGGCGATACGCCTAAAATCGTATACCTAAGTTCTCAATCAAATGATTATCATACTGCAAAACAGCGCATTCAAGAAAAAATGACAAAGAATGCGCAATCCCAAGGATATACGATAACGGATGCGATTGATGATGCATATGATGAAATCAACGCGTTCATCCCGCAATTGGTTGTGCTTGCAGCCGCTTCGGACGCTACCTCTGAAAACAAGGATACCGAGGATATTGATGAGAATAATGTTACAGAAACGAGGAGCGTTGCCGTAACATATGATTATGAAAGAGCAAGGAATTTTGCACATGCCAAAGGAGCAAGTTATCAAACACAGATATTTAAGCGTGTGACAAATGACTGTACAAACTTTGTATCTCAGTGTCTTTGGGTGGGATATGGTGGTGACCAAGGAAATAGTTGGTCGACTACGGGAGGAATAGCTGCCTGTCAACAATTGGCGTTACAAAACTATAGACAGATTAGCGGTAGCGATAATTGGTTCGGTCGTAGCTATATTTCTAATGAGGACACTCCGTCGGGACCGTGGCAAAGAGTGAAAGAATTGTATAGCTATCTATCGTCTTCTTCTAGTGGGCCGAGAGCGTCTAAATATAACAACTTGTCCTTATATTCAAGTTGTAGCACTGTGCTTAGAAATGGGGACATACTACAACTCTCGGACTCGGCGTCTAGTAGCGGATATTTTCATTCAGTAATGGTTGTCAGAGGCGGGTATTCATTAAGCAATGCGTCAAATATTTATGTGGCTCAGCATTCAAATGAATATTCCTACCGCCAGCTCTCTGAACTGATTTCTTCCAATTCCGCTCCATATGTGAGAATCATTCGGCCTATAACGGGCTCTTTTAACAGCTGATAGTTAAAGGAACCAGTATTGTGGGATGAGCTGTTCGGTTCATCCCATTGCAAATAAAGGAGGAACTGTTTCATGAAAAAAGTTACGTGGCTTCTTGTGCTTGCCCTTTGCATAGCATTCCTTTGCGCGTGCAATCTTGCGGTGGAGGAAGAACCTGCGCCAAGCCCTGTGCCGGAGGAGGAACCCTTCGTTTGGGAACCGGCGGATCTTTCCCCCTACGGTGCGGACGCGGCAAACCGCAGCGCATACGGGATGGCGGATGCGCGGGACGGCGTCATTTATTTTCAAAACCATCCCTATGAGACGCTTTGCGCCATAGATGCGCAGGGGGAGATTCAGGTGCTTGCGGAGGACTGCCATGGCCTGATCAACGCTTCAGATGACGCGCTGTACTATATCGGCGATGAGGAAAAGGGGATATTCCGCTTTGATTATGAAACCGGGGCCGTCACAAAGCTTTGGGATGGAGCCATTGCCAATATGGTTACGACAAAGAACTTCGTTTTCTTCTTTGTGGAGAATACGCTGCACCGCATGGAGAAAGACGGTTCAAATTGCATTCCCGTGATGGAAAATCTCCGGTGGAGTTATCTGGATGTGGTGGGGGAGACGATATACGTTTCGCGCAGGATCGACGATGATCCGTATTGCTCCAACGCCTATTCTCTTTTTGCGATTGATGTGAATGCGACGGATGCCATAACGGTTGTAAAGGAAGCCATGCCTTCTCCTGTGCAACATCTGGGAGACAGGATCCTTTGCCGCAATTTAAACGGCCTCTATTTGCTGGAAGCGGAAGGGGATGGGCGGACTGTGATGCTTGAAGAAGAGGACGTCAACAATGTCCGCGCCGCCGCAAATGGGAACGCTGTGTTTTGCGCTTGGCTGCTGGAGGACAACTACATCCAAATGAGCATATACGACATTGGCGCGGGGAGAATGTCCGAACCCTTCCCGGTACACAATACCGCGATCTATTTTATGGACAACAAGGCTTATACGGTAAATATCGGGGATCGGTTTCAGCTGGAGCGAGTCGTTCCTGAACCCGGCTATTACCACACGGAATGGCTTGTGGGGGAGGGATACCGAGGTGTGGCATGAAAAGTTCAGGTAAATTTCATCCGAATGTGATAAATCCCTTGTTTGCATGCAGCGGATTGTGGTAATATAATACACGGTATTGTGTATCATGGCGTTGCTGTGTGCGCGCGGCATGGTAAGATCATACAAATGAAACAAAAAACCACTTTGGAGGATTATTACCTATGGCAATGATTATGGCGGGCGATTTCAGGAAGGGCGTTACGGTTGAAATCGATGGCAACGTTTGGTCCATCGCAGACTTCCAGCACGTGAAGCCCGGCAAGGGTGCGGCTTTTGTGCGCACGCGGCTCAAGAACGTCATGACTGGCGCGGTGCTTGAGCGCACCTTCAGCCCCACGGACAAGTACCCCACTGCGCACATCGAAACCAAAGAGATGCAGTATCTCTACAACGATGGCGAGCTTTATTATTTCATGGATACGGAAACCTTTGAGCAGCTTCCGCTCAACCACGAGCAGGTTGAGGATGCGATTGACTTCATCGTGGAAAACGAAAACGTCACCATCCGCTTCTTTAAAGGCAGCCCGTTCTCCGTTGCTGCGCCTAACTTTGTTGAACTGACCGTCACCGAAACGGAGCCCGGCTTCCGCGGTGATACCGCCACCGGAACGACCAAGCCTGCAACGCTTGAAACCGGCTTTAAAATCAACGTTCCGCTGTTCGTCAACGAGGGTGACCGCATTCGTGTAGATACCCGAACTGGCGAATATATGGAGCGCGTCTAAGCAATCCTAACAACATCACATAACGGAGGTTTACCTATGGGATACATGAAAGAAAAAGTCGCTTACCTGCGCGGCCTTGCGGACGGCATGGAAATCGGCGGCGATGCGCAGGGGAAGCTCCTGCTTGCGATGATCGAGACCATGGACGAAATGGCCGGTACCATTGACGAAAACGAAGAGGCGATTATTGACCTTGATGAATGCATTGACGACATTTGTGATGAGCTTTCCGACATTGACGAGTGCCTGGACGCTCTGATCGATGATGATGACGAGTGCGATTGCTGCTGTGACGATTTTGACGATGACTTTGTTGAGGTAGAATGCCCGCATTGCGGTGAGACCGTTTACTTCGATCAGGACATGCTTGAATCTGACGAGGAACTGATCTGCCCGAACTGCAACAAACCCGTGATCCCGACGGTTCAGGATGATAAGGAATAACAGAACATAAAACTTAGTCAGGGCCGCCCGGAAATTTCGGGCGGCCCTTTGCGTAAAGAGCGGTTTGCGGAGAACAACGCAGCCGAAACCGATCCTTGCGCCCCCTGCCTTACTTCCCGGCCTCTTCTACGGCGGCTTCCGCAAAGCTGTTATCTACAAGCTCAGTAAATTCAACGCGCTCGCTCAGCTCTCCAGCACTTTCCATGATGTCCTGCAAGCGTGTAAAGGAATCCTCGCTCATCACAGGCGTTTGCGTCCAGGAATCCGTCGCCCGATAGCTTTGGGCGACCGCGGAAAGGGTCTCGACCGAAGAATCTGGGAAGAAAGGCTGCATCGCTTCAGCGATTTCCGCATCGCTTGCGGATTGCACCCAAAGCTGCGCGCGGTACAACGCCCGCACGAACGCTTCAACGAATGCAGGGTCATCCTTTATGGTGTCGGGCGCAACCATAAAGGCGGTATAAGGCACTTCGCCGGATTCCATGCCAACGTTTGCGACGATGTGTCCTTTGCCTGCGGCTTCAAATTCAGAGGCTGTCGGTTCAAAAAGCGTAACGAAATCGCCGGTGCCGCTCTCAAATGCGCCGCCCATCAGGTTAAACTGGATGTTGTTGATGACCTCCACATCCACACCGGGGGTAAGACCGTGTTGCTTGAGGACGTATTCGAGCGTCATAAAAGGCATGCCACCAGGCAGCACATATTATATATTACGCAACACAAATGAAAACGTACCGTCCGGGTATGCGATGATTTCTTTTACTATGCGCATCCAGAACTCCTTCTTTTCTGGCCGTTCCAGATCATCGTACATGGCGATCGCAGAACGCACGTACTCTACGTCTATTGGCTTTGCGGGAGGTTCTGCTTCCTGCACTTTTTCAAGCGTCTGCCTCAGCTCGGTGTAGTCGCGCTCGTACTCGTCCCGGTCTATCAGGTCGGACAGATACAGATCTTTCAGCTTGGACATTTTGCGCCTTATCCCAGCATCATCAATGCGCGGCCTTTCGGTGCGTTCCCGGGTAATCCTGGAATTGTATGCATCGCACTCGCTCACAACGCGTTCAAGCAGCCACTGTTCCACATGGCTTTCGCGGATGTACTTGCTGTTTGGACAATTCCCGGTAAAGGTATGTTTATTGCATCGGTAATAGTAGAAATCCTTACATACGATCCCGGACATCATGCCTCCGCACACATCGCAGTGCAACATGCCTTTAAAGAGATATATGCGGCCACGCGGGGAGCCAGAATTGCGCTGCGAACGAACGGAAAGCAGTTCCTTTGCCAAATCGAAGGTTGCTTCGTCTACAACGCGTCCACGATAAAGCGGGTTTGCAAGCAGGCGCTTCAGGGTGCTTGTGTCACGCAGAAAGCCGTGCGTATTTGCGGCATAACGCTGGGTAGCGTACACGGAGTGATTCGCTATGAAAAAATTGAAAACATCCCGCATGATCGGGGCTTTGTCCTCGTCTACAGTAAATTTCTTGTTGCATATTTTTATCCCCGGCGGGACGGATCCGGAAACGGCCTCGCCGCGCTTGCGCTTGCTGTCGAATACCGCTTTGATCCGTTCGCTTGTCCTATCGGCTTCGTCCTGTGCTACGGCAAGCATGATGTTGACCTTGAACCTTCCGGAAGCGGTGGCCGTGTCGTAATCCTCATGGATCGTTTTCCAGCTAACACCGTGCCGCTCCAACACCTCTTGCACCTTATAGTACTCTGCTATATTGCGGAACCACCGATCCAGCTTAGTGAACACTACCATATCGATTTTTCCGCGCTCAATGTCTGCCAACAAGCGCTGCATGCTGGGGCGCTTTGACGCAGGCTTGCGGGCAGATATTCCGGCATCGATATAAGTGCCGACAACATTTGCATGCTCCTGCTTTGCCCATTCTTCCAAGGCTTCCGATTGCGCTTCAATCGAAAGCCCATGAATCGCCTGTTCTTCGGTGCTCACACGAGCGTATAAAGCTATCCTCATAACCGTCCTTTCCATGGCCCCAGCATGGGGCTATAGATCTCAACAAATATCATCCGTTTCGCGTTGCAGCCCGGGGCGGCGACTTTTATTCCTCAGGCCGATCAAGGCGGCGTTGCTCGGCATGCTCCAACTGCTTGATGCTCTTTTCCGGCGTCGGAAGATCCTCTGGCATTGTGCCGCCAAGCTCTTTTATGGTTTGGCGAACCTTGCGGCCAACGGTATAATGCGTTCTGTTTGCAGCATCCTTTCCCTGAACGCGATCTCGGCGCAGTTTTTCTTCTGTTTGCGTTGCGCGGAAAAGATTGGCTGCGAGTTCCGTGCTTCCCATATGGTCAAGAATATCCTGATTCTTTTTTAACCCTTTACGCTTTTTAATGTCCTGCGCTTTCATCCCATTATACAAACCCATGTATCCGTAATTTTGAAAAATTGCATAATCTATTGGTTCCACTACGCCTGCCCCATGGGCAGCATCGGCAAGAGCGGCATTATGCCTCTTCATTTCATTACGGATCGCAATTCGTTTCTGATCTTCGGTAAGCTCTGCGTAATTTTCGATTAACTCCTGCTGTCGGGTTTTAACAGCAAAATAGGTCTGACCAACGGCGATAACCTCTTTGCGCGGGTCACCATTCATTACAATCAAGTAACAGGCGTAGCGTGAAAGCATGACGTCATCAAGGATTCTAAAACCACCTTTTGGCATCGGCAATGATTTGCCGACGTCGGCAAAATGTTCGGCGACTTCAAATCCACTATTTTTGCACGCCAATTTTGCACGTTCTATCGTATCGAAGAATCTTCGCCATTGACTGTATTCGAGCACGCTTTGCAGTTCACGGGCGTACCAAAACTCCTGCCCATCTTCATTGACGTGCTTAATACTATCAAACGTTTCTTCACTATATTTCTTAATATCAGTCATAATCTCTCCTTAATAATAAACGTATTGATTAAAAAATGCGATTTTTAATCAATAGGTCGGGTGAGCGAGGGACAATTCAAGCAAATTAAACGCTGTTGCGGTCGGATATTTGTTTTTCAATGTGCACATACCACTCCCGCCAAATCAGCACGCTGCGCCCGGCCGCTTTGGGGTGCAGCCCGGGGTGGTGTTTTTGTTAAGGAATGATATCTTGCATTTCCTTGCGTTTTTGATATTCAAAATACCAACTTAAATCAGGCAAAACCGGATTACAAACTCGGCAGGCGCGCTTCTTGCCATATACATGCAAAGCATTGCACTGACAGGCATTGCCAGATGACTCGCATCCATATCTGTGAAAAGCGATTCCGTACCGAGAGGCAAAGAACGTATAAGTTTCGCCCCAACGGAAGCGCTGATCTGGAGTAGATTCACAGGGTAGACCATCATCACCAATTTTTGAACCGGCTGGAATCATGCGATCCGGATCGGCAATACCAGAGGCGTCTATGAACTCTTTGAGTTTGACAGCTTCGCGTGTTTTGTTCTCAAGCGCAAGCTTCATGTTTGCGGCTTCGCGCCTCACCACATCCTCATATTTCCACTCTGAAATCAAAAACACCGTTGCGAGAATGGCGTACAAAACAAAAATGCATAGCAGAGGAACAAGTTTCTTTGAAGAACGAAATATCTCTGCTGTACGATTGATATCACAACTCCCGATGAGGCAAACAAGAGCTAAGATAAAAATCATTACAACGAAGTGAGTTAGACAACCAAGGGCCTGATTCTCATGTAGATTTCTTGCGGCGCGCCTATTGGCAAAGGCGATGCACAGAAACAGTATCAAGCAAATCAAAATACCAACTCCAAATTCAAACGGACCGGCTTCGGGCGTTTCGGACGCTTGAGACATCGATACCGGCAAAAAGATCGCAGTTGGAGTAGGACGGGGAGCGGATAAAATCGGAGCGGCAGATCTGGTCGAACCTGAAGAATACCGATATCCGGATGAGACAGAGCCAGAACTTGAGCCAGAGCTCCATCCGGTTCTATCATCGTAATCATATGGGCAAATTCCGTTTTCATGCTGATGAGCAGGGTACCCATGATGATAATGGTATTCACCCGTAGAGCTATCTCGGTGTCCACCATTTTCATCTGTGCGGCCAGGATGCGCGGCGGAGGGTGCACAGATAAGCAAAACAATAATCATGGATAGCAAGAGAACTGGACTATGCCGCATGGCCTTCTCCTTTCCACTAACGCAATTTTGATTGGCATTAACCTGCGCAATGCGTTCTAACCCGTTTGGAACGGTATAGATATATAACCCATGCGCCCTCCATAATTAAGGTTGAAACCATATCCCTGTAACTACCCGTAGAATAAGAATAAAGGATGTTAAGGCATATTGAGATGATGAACCAGATTCGGAATGACTTGTTGCGTTGGAACATACGAATTATAGTCATGATCATCGTAAATAACGCTAGCATTATATAGACTAACGCAGCCACTCCAGGGCCTGATAGCATGTCACGCAAACTCCATAATTGGAAAGCAGAATATGAAGCAAGAATTACGCCACCAATTATTCGAATTAGCAACAACAGAAGCCAACCGCCCATAGCACCTTTTTTATTAGAAGTATAATCCACAGTTTCTGCTACAACAGGAGCGGTATCATTTGCGGTAGGATAAGCATCATTATCATCGTCCAGGTACAATGTACCTTGTTCGACATATTTGAGCAATATATCAGAAAACCAACGCTCTGAAATACAGCGACGAACCCAAGCCTCAATAGCCCCATAATATTTGCGACTATATTTAAGGAGAGATACATTTTTCACCGTTTCAATAATCTGGTGCTTGTGGCGAATAATTGAATCAACAATGTCACAGCGCTCAACCTTTGTATCTACCAAGAAAACCAAATGCTCGAGCTGCATAATAGCGCACACAAGGCGAGTGGCAGGGCTGCTCAAATCTGTCTCATGCGATTTAGAATAAAACGGATACTGGCCACAAACACCGGCCATAGCTTCAGGAAAGGCAGATGCTATTTCATCGGCTATAATAGAACCATTCTTTATATAATGCTCCGCGTCTATGACACAGCTCAGAAAAAAAAGTTCATCATAACTGTATTCGTCACCATATATACATAGCAGTGTGCAAAAAATGGCGGAAACGTTCTTTGCGATTATTTTGTAGTTATTAATAAAACACATAACAACCCCCATACAATCAACAGGTGTTTTGAAATCCGCTACTGATCCCGGAACTTCATTTGTATTTGATCGAGATGGTAATTTGCAAGTTCGTCACTAATTCCAAGGCTTTCTGCGATATCATGCACAGGCATAATCAAGTCAATTGCAAACCTGTCAGCTTCGCGCTCGTACTTTGCTTTTACAAAATGCGTTCTGCTGTCTATAAACGCTGCGTTGACTCCGCCGTGTAGGAATGAGTGCCCAAGTTCATGGGCGCAAACAAAGTTGCGCTCAAATTCAGTCAGGCCCTCAGCAATATAAATGATATGGCATCGATGGATGCGCTGATAAAAACCTCGAAAGTCGGTTAATGGTACGGTAAGCAGAATACGACCGGTTGACTGAGCCAGAAGAAAAGGATCGCGCGTACCGTACTGAGAAACAAGACGATCAACGATACCCTTTTTCACAGCTTAATCCTTTCGGTATTTCTTAGGCGTGAAACGTTCTTTGTTTTTGAGCTTTGCAGCTTCAAGACCCAACCGCATTGCAGCAAGAAGCGATTCCTTCGCTTCAGGGGATAAGGGCTCTCCATCAAACATGAGCGCATCGGAAGATTCCAACGATTTTGCAAACATCTCAATATCGCGCGCTATGTCACGGTTATCACGCGGAGTGAGAGCCGAAGAAGCGTCAGAAGCAGACTGTGCATTCAAAGGAGAATCCTCACACCCTAGGAGATAGTCAGTAGATACATGGAAGTATTCGGCTATTTGCTTTATGTATTCCGTATCAATTTGACGCACTCCATTCTCCCAGTTGCATACAGTATTTTGAGCAACATGCAAGGCGCTTGCGAGCTGTTTTTGCGTAAGTCCGTGTTTTTTTCGCAATTCTTTAAGTCTCATATAATTCACCATTTTTATTAAGATATTATCACCATGCGAGATACAAGTAAACAACTATCTTATAATAAATCTCAAATAGAGATTGACACGAGCATGATGACGTGATATTATCTCGATATGAGATATAACGAGGAGGAAGCTTATGATTAAAGACATGCGCAAGAAGGCTGGTCTTACTCAAACAGAGCTAGCAAAAAAGCTGGGCATTGCGCAATCTGCTGTGTCGGCTTGGGAAAGCGGAGAGAAAAGTCCGAGAACGGCAAAACTCATTGAAATTGCGGCTGTCCTAAACTGCACCGTTGATGATCTTCTCCGCGAGCCAACCGACCAAGCGAGCTAAGGAGGCGGCGCAATGCGTGAACAGACAACAATACGCCTACCGGCAGAGCTGATGGAGCAGCTACGGCGAGAGGCGCAGGAGCGTGGGGTGAGTTTCAATGATTACTTGCTGGTGCTCATTCACAAGGCTCGGAAGGAACTGTGATTTTACCGTGTTGTGATTCGTAATTTGCGATATAAACGAGCAAAGCGTGTTCGATTTCCATTGCGATTGAACGCCGCTCAGCATAGGCGAGATAGCGTATCTTTTCATAAGTATCGTCTTGAATCCGCAATGTGAATTGCCGTTTATCCGTTGCCATGATATTCCCTCCGATTTCATATTGATTTCATATTAATCATAAAAAGAAATCGGAACAATATCAAGATTCATATTGACATCAGTGAATTCACTTGATATTATATTCATAGTGAATTCACCATGAAAGGAGAGACAATGCAAATGGCACGAATCATGACGGTAAGACCGCCGGATGAACTTTTTGAAGAGCTGACCGCACGGTCAAAGGAGCTTGGCATAACACGAAACGCCCTCATTCTGCAAATCCTGTGGGACTGGGCGAAGAAGCAGACGAGTTAAGGAGGGCACATGAACAGGGAATACAGAGAGGCAGTTAGGGTGATGGACAGGGTGATAGACATACTGGAGAAGGACCAGAACGCAAGCAAAGAGGAATTGTTGGAAGGCGCGAGACGGTATAAGGAGAGTGTGGAGCGGGTCACTGAAAGGCGCTCAGTAAAGGGGCTTGCGATTATTTCGATAGTGATATCAACGCTTGCGCTACTTGGAGTAATAGTGCAGCTGTGCCGGTGAAAGCAGCGAATATGGCAATACGCCGAGTGGAACGGTTGTTACGGTTTTCAAGACGGGCGGCTTGACCAGCGAGGGTAACCTGATATAGTTCATCACAAAACAGTTCGTCGGGATTGAGCCAGCATATAAATCCTTTATCTAAAAGGTTTTCGATTACCGTGGGAACGTATCTATTACCAACTATAAACCGGGCATGTTTTGCAGTGAATTTTACGCCAAAGCAAGCGAAGCGAAGCAGGGCATAGGATTTATTGTCAAGCATAACGGCACCTCCATTTTTACGGAGATTATACCACAGAAGTGAGCCAAGGGGGAAGCGTGGCAAAGCAAAGAAGGATCGACAGGAGACTGTTTAAATGTACGCTCTGCGGGCTGGAACAGTACGCGCCATGCCGGATAGGGCATAGGTCGTACGCTGGCCACATCAAACACATGTACTGCATAAACTGCCGGGAGCGCACGGAACACAGGCAAATTGACGGAAGCCATATGAAGGGCGGGAGCAAAGAACCAGGTGAGCTGCCTGCATCATAAAGCATTGCGCGGTGAAAGTAAAGAAGAGCACATGAAAGGGGAGAACGAAGATGCTTATGCAAGAAAAGCAGAACACGCCAAAGGCAATGGGAGCGGTCATAAGGCGCCTGGCGGACTGCATAGAGCACGGCACGATTGCACCAAACAAAAATCTGATGGCAGATGAGGCGTACTGCGCGGACTTCAAGGCAGAGCTTCCCGCAATTCTCATTCAGATTGCGGAGTATTTAGAGCTTGTCGGACCGTAGATGACTAGCGGAAGCGAAAACGCCTGCAGGAATCAAAATATTTTCTGAAAGTGTGCATCTGCGATATGGTGCAAGAGAAAGCCGCCGGCAGAGCGACCTGCCAGCGGCAAACCCACACAATGCTACGACCCCGCTGCACCCTTATATCGAAGTGGTTTGCATCGAACGGGCAGCGGTCGCTCGCCGTTCTTGGCGGGGAGAATACCTGCCGGTGTGCACAGGCCCCGGGTATTCTAGCCTCTGATGGTATTCAGAGCGTAGCGCGGGAAAGCGTCAGAAGAAACTCGAAAAGTTTCTGCATCGCGCTCACCCCCATTTTCAATTGTGTTGCTTGCACCATATCACAGATGCGCACGAAAGGCAAACAAAGTGTGCGGAGAAGTAAAAGATGGGCCGAGAGGTCAAGAGACAAGCCGAGCACGAGTAAGCTATATAAGCAAAACATGGGAGGCAATAGATGAAAAAGGAGGGGAAAGAAATGGAAAACACGGCAACCGGGAACGAGATTACCGCGGAGCGCGCGCAGTGGATACTCGATATTTTGTGCGACATCTACAACCGCACACGGCCGGTGAAGCAGCGCTTTATCGTGCTGGACAAGAAAAAGCCGGAGGAGGACGAGGAGACCCCCGGCCTTGATGGACAAGCAATAGCCGGGTGAACGGAAGGGGAAGGATCCTATGGCAAAGAAACTTGAGAGCGCATTTGTGGACAACCTGTTCGAGTGTTACGAGTGCGGGAGCTACGATTGGGTAGAGGTACACCACATCTTCGGGGGGTGCAACAGGAAGCACAGCGAGGAATACGGCTACATTCTGCCGCTGTGCCACCGGTGCCACAATGAACCGCCAAACGGGGTGCACCACAACAAGGCGAAGCGCCGCGCGTATCAGCGCATGGCGCAGGAACATTTCGGGGTCGATCACACGAGGACGGAGTTTATGCTGCTGTTTGGGCGGAACTACCTCGACATGGAGGAGGAAATATGAATTACTTCGGGCTGTTTTTCAGCTTCACACTGCCCGGGATCATCATCGGGATCATGATCGCAGCGGCAGCGGCGGAAGGCGCACGGAAGCGCAGTAGGGTAAAGAGCGGGCAGAAACCGCAACGCGGTCTGTATATCGAAAACATAAAGGAGGAAATTCGACATGAAGCGTGAGAGAAGTTTGGCGTTCAGGGCGTGGGGCATGAAAAACACGGACTTGGTTTCGGACTTGATGATGTCAGTCGAAAACGCGGCTAAAGCGGAAGTCAGAGAGGCCGTTGCGGGCGTGATGATGGGCTTCGCAAGGCTTGCATTCACGGCCGGCTGGGACGCTGCGATCGACTACTGCATGCAGCCGGTTGAAAACGAAGTGCCCGCCGGGACGGCCATCCCAAACGAGCACACAAACAATACCTGTGAACCTATTTTATCAGGCCGGGAGGATGAAGTCAATGATTGCTGAGCAGGTACAGGACTACAACGGCGAATACAGTGGCATATGCAAATACTGCGGGCAGATTGTGGTGTTCCAGAGCCTTATCCCGGGCGAAGATGCGAACGGAACGGCAACGCGGCTTTGCGACTGCAAGCAAGGCCGGGCATACGACCTCGTGCGCAAGGATGAAGAAATGGAACACGAGCGCCGGGAACGCGCAATTCGGGATGCGGGAGTTTTGATTGAGGCGTTGTTCGGACCGGACGCAGGAGCGCGGATTGGCATCAGCCTGCCGGTGATGAACGATAAAGCGCGCGCCCATCTGCAAGCGCTTACCGCGCGCATCTATGATGAGGAGGTCGAAAAGGTGGTGCTGTCTGCGGACGGCATTCGCGCCACAATGACGAAGGATTCCAAAGGCAACATCAAAATCGGGAGGCGGGACACGCAGGAGATCGTGCGCGAGGTAATCACATGACGGTGCGGGATCTGCTTGAAGCCCTCTCCATGACGGGCGCGCAGACGGCTATTCTGGAAGAGGGCGGCACATGGCGGGCGGTACAGCCCGTGAAGCTGAATCGTGAGGATGCAAGGCGTATCCTCGCAAGCGAAGATACCGGCGCAAAGCACCTTCTGTCCTCTGAAATAGGAATGCTGGACTTCTGCCGGGACCATATCCATGCGGTATATAGGAAGCGGGGAGCAATATGAAATACACAATCCTGACAATCGAATGCGGGGAAGAGAAGGTTCAGCTTGAGACGAACAGTTTCAAGCTGGCGCGCGCCGAATACGAGCGGCAAAAGCAATGCAACCGTGGGCGCGTTCGGATAAACGGGGGAGAGATCCTGCGGATTTATCAGGCGGACAAGCTGTTTTCTCCGAAGAACGTAGTGCCGTGTACATTCGCAACGGAGGGTTGAGACATGACAATCTATCTCGCCGGTAAGATAACGGGCAACCCAAATTACAAGGAAGACTTTGAAGCGGCAGAGCGTGCGCTGACGGAGGCGGGAGAGAGCGTGATGAATCCGGCGATTCTACCGTTTGGCTGGGGATACGATTCGTACATTGAAATCACGCTTGCCATGCTGGGCGAATGCGATGTGATCTGCCTGCTGCCGAACTGGACGGACAGCCCAGGAGCGCGCCGCGAGCTGATGAATGCGCTTGTGCGCGGGAAGCGCGCAATGAAGTATTCCGATTTTACGCAGCACGGCATGCGCCTGCTGCCCAAGGAAGACGCGCTGTCGCTTCTTGTAATGGCATACGCCCGCGCGGAAGGGATTGAAAAGTGAGCTATATCAACAGCCAAACAAGGGAGCAGATCGCAGTACTGGCCGGCATTGTGAAATATTGCGAGGCAATGGCAGAGGACGAAAGGGAGGAGTTCAAACGGGCGAAACGCTCCCTTCAGGCCATGATGCGCCATGCTGAAAAGGCATTCAACGCTGTGGTTGAGGATGTGGACATGGACCAGCTTGCATCGATTATCCACATGGCAAAAAACAGCCAGTTTGCGCTTGTTCCCAAAAGCAACCCGCGCGCCAACTACGACAGCTACATCATCCCAACCCAGGTATTCGACCGTCTGATGGAGGATGCGATCGGTGAATGTGCGTTCTGCACGAAACAGGGAAAGGAAGTAAAGAAATGCCAGAAGCGCAGGGACCTTGCAAAATGCGGGATCGTGACGGACAGGGCGGGGGAATGCCCGTATCAGGGATGACGCACCTGTCACTGTTCAGCGGCATAGGCGGCC
>ENA-UOJO01000256-UOJO01000256.1-human-gut-metagenome-genome-assembly--contig:-P57-NODE-256-length-88991-cov-62.165141_pt1 | contig 88991 bp, 67 predicted proteins | sample MGYA00242351_ERZ723898 | MGnify/ENA metagenome assembly ERZ723898 | reverse complement strand
TAGAGCACCTGACTCTTAATCAGGGTGTCTAGGGTTCGAGTCCCTAATGGTGTACAGCTGCATGACCCTGCTTGCAGGGTCTATGCACCATTAGCTCAGTTGGTAGAGCACCTGACTCTTAATCAGGGTGTCTAGGGTTCGAGTCCCTAATGGTGTACCACATGCCGAATCGCAATCGCGGTTCGGTATTTTTGTGTCCGGAAAACGGCACGCGCGACAAATTTTCTTCCCCAAAGGTGCGGAAAACCCTTGTCGGACAGGGCGAAAATATGGTATAATACACTGGTTGTGTCTGTAAAGGACGCTTCATTCGGTATGCCTGTCTTTTTCGGGCATATGAAGGAGGAAATGCCTTTGACCCTGCGCGAAGAAGCGCCGATGACCAAAGATGATGCACGCCGCCTGAATCCACTCCAGCTGGCGTATATCGGGGATACGGTCTATGATTTGCTGACCCGGTCGCGACTGCTGTACCGGGGGTATAATCTGCATCACTGCCATCAAGCGGCGGTCACGGTCGTCAATGCACACGCACAGGCGGAGGCTTTGACACGCATCGAGGGAGCGCTGACCGAGGAAGAGAACGCCATTGTCCGCCGTGGGCGCAATACTCACGCGCACCACGCGGCCCCACGAAATCAGACCGCCATGGACTATCAGGCAGCAACGGCGCTGGAAGCCCTCGTCGGGTATTTGTACCTGACTGGGCAGGAGGCACGGCTGCTTGAACTGTTCCGAAAAAGTCAGGAGGTTGCATCATGCCCCGCTCAACCATGAAAGTTGCCCTGATTCGCCATACGCTTTCGCCGGAGGAGGTCGTGGCGCTCGGCGCTCGGCTGTGCTACTCCCGCGCGACGGTGGACAGCTTGCAGCAGCGCGTCAGCCGTGACGACCAGAGCGAATTCGTCAGCCGGATTTTGTCGATGGGGCATGAATCCGTGCTGGAACACGCCAGCTTCACCTTTGCGATGGAGGGCGTTTCGCGCGTCCTGCTGGCACAGATCACCCGCCACCGGCTCGCCAGCTTCTCGGTGCAGAGCCAGCGCTACGTCAGCTACGAGAAGGGTTTCGGCTACATCGTTCCGCCGAAAATCGAGGCGCTGGGTGAAGATGCTGTCGCGGAGTTTGAGCGGCAGATGGACACCATGCACCAGTGGTATACGCAGTGGCAGGAGAAGCTCGGCGCGGGCGAGGGCGGCAATGAGGATGCCCGGTTCGTGCTGCCCGGCGCTTGCGAAACGCGCATGATGGTGACAATGAACGTGCGCGAGCTGCGGCACTTCTTCAGCCTGCGCATGTGCAGCCGCGCGCAGTGGGAAATCCGTGCGCTGGCGACGGAGATGCACCGCCTGTGCATGGAAATTGCCCCGGCGCTGTTTGCGGACGCAGGCCCCGGATGTCTGCGCGGCGCGTGCCCGGAAGGGGAAAAATCCTGCGGCAAGGCAGGGGAGATTCGCCGGACAAGGCGCGAATGGCTCGATTCGCTGGCAGACGAACAGAAAAAGCAAAATCAATCAACCGACAATGAATAAGAATAGAGGAATTTGAAATATGGCATACTATGACAATGCACCGTCCCACAAGCCGCAGGGCAAGAAGTCCTTTGGGCGCGAAAAGTGGGTGGAAGAAGGCTCGGAGTACCGCGGGGCGCGCCACGGCGGCCGTCCCAGCGGCAAGCGCGACGACAACCGTGCGTATGGCGAAAAGAAGTCGTTCGGCGATCGCAAGCCTTACGGCGAAAAGAAGTCGTTCGGCGACCGCAAGCCTTACGGCGAGAAGAAGTCGTTTGGCGACCGGAAGCCTTACGGCGAGAAGAAGTCGTTTGGCGACCGCAAGCCCTACGGCGAGAAGAAGTCCTATGACGACCGGAAACCCTACGAGCGCCGCGACCGCTATGATCGCCGCCCGGAAATGGCCGACGAGCGTCCGGCACCGTCCTACCGCGATTCGGAGTATCGCCCGGTGGCTGTTGCGCCCGTGATGGCGCAGCCCGTGGCGGAAGAAGCAGTGCAGGAGAACCTGCTGGCAGGGCGCAACCCGATTCGTGAGGCGCTCAAGGCGGGTCGTGATATCGAAAAGCTGCTGGTGCAGAAGGGCGAGCTGACCGGCTCTGCGCGCGAAATCGTGCAGATGGCGAAGGAAGCGCACATCCCGGTGCAGGAAGTGGAACATCAGCGCCTGAACGAGCTGGCGAAGAACCATCAGGGCATGGTGGCGTTCGCGTCGGCGTACCAGTACAGCACGGTCGAGGCGATGCTGGCGGAAGCGGAGGAAAAGGGCGAAGAACCGTTCCTGATTCTGCTGGATGGCATCACCGACCCGCACAATCTGGGTGCGATTATCCGCAGCGCCGAGTGCGTGGGCGCGCACGGTGTGATTGTGCCGGAACGCCGCGCAGTCGGGCTGACCCCGGCAGCAGTCAAGGCATCCGCGGGCGCGATTGAGCACATCAAGGTTGCGCGCGTTGTGAACATGACCCGTGTGATTGAAATGCTCAAGGCGCGCAACATCTGGACATACGCACTGACGATGGACGGCACGGACTACGAGAAGGTCAACTTCAAGGGCGGCGTGGCGCTGGTTGTCGGCAGCGAGGGCGAAGGCATCAGCCATCTCGTGCTGGAAAACTGCGACCAGAAGGTGTCCCTGCCGATGGCGGGGCATCTGGACAGCTTGAATGCGTCCGTTGCGGCGGGCGTGGTGATGTACCGCGTGCTGTCCAGCCGCCGGGCATGAAACCGCTGCTAATTGTCGATGGCTACAACGTCATTGGCGCGTGGAGCGAGGCGGAGAAAAAGGGCTGGTCGCTGGACGAATCGCGCGACCGGCTGATGCGCCAATTGGAGGACTACGCTGGATTTTCGGGCGAGGAAATCCTGCTGGTGTTCGATGGTTACCAGTCTGAGCGCACGACGACGACCGAGGAGAAGCACGGCGATTTGACGCTGATTTTCACCCGCCACGGCGAAACGGCGGACAGCTACATCGAGCGCGCCGCGGCACAGACCCCGCGCTATCGGGAACTGCGCGTCGCTACGTCGGACGGGCTGGAGCAATCGCAGGTGCTGTCCAGCGGCGCGATCCGCATGACCAGCCGGGAACTGCTGCGCGAACTTCGCGAAATGCGCAAAAGCGGCATGTCGGCGCACCAGAATCAGCCCAACATGAACCGAAACACGATTTTTTCCCGAATGCCGGAGGACATCCGCGCACGGCTGGAAAAGCTGCGGCGCGGAGAGTGAAGCGGGAGACGCGCCCTGCGCCGCCCGAAAAGCAGGTGAACAGTTTGTCAGACGATCGAATGAATGCAATGAATCAGGACAATGACCCGATGGAGCAGGAAGAGCCGATGCTGCCGGAAGACGATGCTTTTTTGCTGGATTTTCCGTTGAGACAGGCTGTGCCCGGCGAACCGGAACAGCCTGCTTCCGTGCCGCTGCTGAGCAGCAGTGCCGCCCATTCGGTCTATGAGGGCATGACGGACGAGGACGTGGTGGCGCTGTGCCGCACGGGGGACTCGGTGGCGGTGGAATATCTGCTGAACAAGTACAAGAACTTCGTCCGTTCCAAGGCGCGCAGCTACTTTCTCATCGGCGCGGATCACGAGGACATCGTGCAGGAAGGCATGATTGGACTCTACAAGGCGATTCGCGACTTCCGGCCGGAGAAACTTGCGTCCTTCCGTGCCTTTGCCGAACTGTGCATCACGCGCCAAATTATCACTGCCATCAAAACCGCGACGCGACAGAAGCATATTCCGCTGAACAGCTATGTGTCGCTCAACAAACCGCTGTACGACGAGGAAAGCGACCGCACGCTGCTGGACGTCTGCGCGGAAGGGCATTCGTCGAATCCGGAAGAGCTGATAATCAGCCAGGAGGATTTGCGCGGTATCCATCAGCGCATTGACGAGGTGCTGTCGGATTTAGAACAGGAAGTGCTGGCGGCGTATCTGGACGGGAAAAGCTATCAGGAAATCGCGGACAACCTGGGTCGCCACGTCAAGAGCATCGACAACGCCCTCCAGCGCGTCAAGCGCAAGCTCGAACGCTATCTGGAGGACATGGAAGCGCAGAACAACGACTAATACTATTTCCTGCATTCGCCTGCGCCATCTGCTCGCGCCTTGACGCATTCTCATTTGGAAATAGTATGAATCCACATAAAAATATGCAGAAAAGCAGGAGAGAAACAATTTTCCTCTTGCTTTTTTGCGCTTTTTGCGCTATGATAGATGCCAAGAACAGACGAAGGGAGCAGAAACGCCATGCTGAACCGTTTCGCGGTTGGTTATTATTACGCGCTGCATCAAGAACGCAGGGCGTGATTTGGCGTATTCTCCCGGAGATGAGAAAAGCGCCCTGCTGGCCAGAACATTGGCGGCAGGGCGCTTTCGCTGTTTTATACTAATTCTCATCTAAAGCATGTCATTCGCACAGCATCTTTTCCGCCCCGGCTTTGCTTCGTTCCGCTCGCGCGTACCTCCAGTACGCCTCACTTCACTCAGCTTTGCCGGAACGAAAAATCTGCTATGCTCGATGCCATGTTTTAGAATCGAATTAGTATCAAATTGTAGTGGACAATGATGTCCGGAAGTATGGAGGAAACACCATGATTGTCATCTTGAAGCACGAAGCACGGCAGGAACAGATTGACCGACTGAAACAATTTCTCCTTGGCATGGGGCTGCGCATCGACGAATCGAAAGGCGAAAACAGCACCATTCTGGGGCTGGTGGGCGACACGACGCGCGTGGACGCCGACCTCATTTCCTCGCTGGATGCAGTGGAGGCTGTCCGCCGCGTTCAGGAACCCTACAAGAAAGCAAACCGCAAGTTCCATCCGCAGGATACGATGGTGGATTGCGGCGGCGTAACCATCGGGCACGGCTTGTTCCAGATTATCGCCGGCCCCTGCTCCGTGGAGAGCGAAGAGCAGATGGTCACGGTTGCCAAGGCGGTCAAGGCGGCGGGCGCAACGCTCCTGCGCGGCGGCGCGTTTAAGCCGCGCACCAGCCCGTATGCGTTTCAGGGGCTGCATGAGGACGGCTTGAAGCTGCTGCTGAAAGCGAAGGAAGCAACGGGACTGCCCGTTGTGACGGAAATTATGGACGCCTCACATCTGCCGCTGTTCGACGATGTGGACGTTATTCAGGTTGGCGCGCGCAACATGCAGAATTTCGAGCTGCTGAAGGTGCTGGGCAAGACGCATAAGCCGATTCTGCTCAAGCGCGGGCTGGCGAACACGATTCAGGAGTGGCTGATGAGCGCTGAGTACATCATGGCAGGCGGCAACGACCAAGTCATCCTGTGCGAACGCGGCATCCGCACTTATGAGACGGCGACGCGCAACACGCTGGATTTGTCCTGCATCCCGGTGCTGCGCGAAAAGACGCATCTGCCAATTCTGGTTGATCCCAGCCACGCGACGGGCGTTGCGCGCCTGGTGAAGCCGATGGCGATGGCAGCGACGGCGGCGGGTGCGGACGGCTTGATGATTGAGGTACACAATGACCCGAAACACGCGCTGTGCGACGGTGCGCAGTCGCTGACGCCGGATGAATTTGCGGACGTAGTGCGCCGCGTGCGGGGAATCCGTGCGGTGGTGGAGGAGTAAAAGGAGGAAAATCCGATGGAAGAACTGCGTTTGACGCGCCCAACGGAGGCAATGAGCGGTGAAATCTCCGCGTATCGGCAGGCAATGCTGGACGCGGGCAGCGAGATGGACGGCTGCGGGCCGCTTTCGCGCATGGAAGATCCGGCGGAATGGATTGCGTTTTGCAAAACGCTGGATGAAGGAACGAACGTGCCGGAACGCTGGGTACCGGCGACGCAGTTTGTCTGCCTTCGCGGGGAGAAAATCGTCGGCATGATTCAGGTGCGGCGCGAGCTGAACGACTATCTGCGCAATTACGCGGGGCATATCGGCTATTCGGTGCGCCCGGATGAGCGGCAGCAGGGTATCGCGACGTGGATGCTGCACAACGTGCTGACGTACTGCCGCGAAATCGGCTTAAAGCGGGTGATGGTCGCCTGTGAACCGTGGAACGTGGGCAGCCGCAAGACAATTTTGCGTAACGGCGGCGTCTACGAGAAAACGGTGCATGAAGACGGCGAGAATATCGACTTGGAGCATTACTGGATTTCACTGACATGAACGAAGCGCGTCTGGCAGAAACGTCAGGCGCGCTTTTTCGATGCGAGCAGTTGAAGTTCATCTTGCAATGCCGCACGGAACTCCTCCGCCAATGGGCGAATGTCGCCGCTCGCGCCGCAATGCAGCACGATTCGGCGGACGCATCGCGCGTCGTCAATCGGCAGCAGCCGGATGCCCTCGCCCGGCGCGCCCCATGTGTATTCCGGCCAGAAGCCCACGCCGCAGCCGAGCGAAATCAGGTTGCGGACGGTCGACGGCCCGGTGCACTCGTAGGCATACTGCGGCATGAATCCACTCTGCTGGCAAAGCTGGCTGCACTGCTCCCGGAAACGGCGGTTGCCCATCACGCTGATGAACTCCTGCCCGCGCAGGTCGTTCAGGCGCAGGGAGGTTTGCGCTGCGAGCGGGGAGGACTGCGGCACGGCGAGCAGAATCCGCTCATGAAACCCGTCGTCGCCGTTCATCCCGTCCGAATCCACCAGCAGGTCATACGGTGGATGCGCCGCGTCGCTGATGCGGGGGAGCAGTGTCATTGCAAAATGCACATCCGGGTGCGTCTGGCGGAAGCGAACGGCGGCGTCCGTCACCAAATCCGACGCAGCAAGCACACACACATGCAGTGTTCGCGCCTGCTGATTCGCCATCTGCCGCATCACTTCCGGAATGTGCGAAAGTTGATTCAGCGGCTGCTGCAATTCGTCCGCCAGCCGTTGACCGTAGGGCGTGAGCGCAATGCCGCGCCCCTTGCGCGCAATCAGCGGCACACCCAATTCACTCTCCAGCCGCTGCACCGATTTCGTCAGCGCGGGCTGCGCAATGTGCAGCGCTTCGGCGGCGCGCGTCATGTGTTGCATTTGCGCAACGGTCAGGAAGTACGTCAGCTGGGTCAGTTCCATCAATCATTCCTCCAAAATATGAATGCCATAGCAATTATATATTTTACATCATGGCTTGTCAAGCGTAAAATGAGCGATGGATTACGCACAGAAAGAAGGCATTCCTCATGAAGGATTTGACCGTCGGCAAGCCCGGCCGGGTGCTGCTTGCTTACTCGCTGCCCCTGTTCGGCAGCATCATCTTCCAACAGCTCTACAACATCGCGGACAGCTTTGTTGCGGGGCATTTCATCAGCACCGAGGCGCTTGCTGCCGTCGGCAACAGCTCCGAAATCACGCTGATTTTCATCGCCATCGCGTTCGGCTGCAACATCGGCACATCCGTCGTGACGGCGAACTTGTTCGGGCAGAAGGAAATGAAACAGGTGCACACCTGCGTGACGACCGCGCTCATCTTCTGCGGCATTCTCGGCGTGCTGCTGAGCGTTGTCGGAATACTGACGTCCGAATGGATGCTGACACTGCTGGACACGCCTGTGGAGACGATGAAGGACTCCGTGGCGTACATCCAAATTTACCTCATGAGTTATGTTTTCCTGATGCTCTATCAGGTCGCGACGGGCATTTTCTCCGCCTTGGGGGATTCCAAAACGCCGTTCTACTTCCTCGCCGTGTCCTCGATTACGAATATTTTTGTGGATATCCTCTTCGTCCGTGACTTCCACATGGGCGTGCCCGGCGTGGCATGGGCGACGTTCCTGTGCCAGTCCATCAGCGGCATTGTCGCCGTGATTTTCGTACTGAAGAAGGTGCATGAGGTCGTCGGCGGCGAGAAATGCCCGCTTTTCTCCGGAGTGCTGCTGAAAAAGATGTTGATTATCGCCATCCCCAGCGCGATTCAGCAGAGCTTCATCAGCGTCGGCAACATCCTTGTGCAGCGCGTCATTAACGGCTTCGGCACGGCGTGCATGGGTGGCTACACGGCGGCAATCAAGCTCAACAACATGTTCGTCACGTCAGTGACGGCGCTGGGCAACGGCATGAGCAACTACACCAGCCAGAACCTCGGCGCGGGCAAGAACGAGCGTGTGCGCCACGGCTGCCGCAGCGGCGTCACCATCGGCATGACGATGGGCGCGATTTTCGCGGTTGTGTTCTATGTCTTTGCGAAACCGCTGGTTTATGCGTTTATCAGCGACGGCAACTTGGAAGCGGTCGATGTCGGCGTGGACTTCCTGCATATTGTCACGCCGTTCTATATCTTCCTGTCGATTAAGCTGATGGTGGACGGCGTGCAGCGCGGTGCGGCGCGGATGCTGCAATTCATGATCGCGACGCTGTCGGACTTGTTCCTGCGGGTGGTGCTGTCGTTTATGCTGTCGCCGATTTTCGGGATTCGCGGCGTGTGGTATTCGTGGCCGGTCGGCTGGGTCGTCGGGATTGTGCTGTCGGCGACGCTGTACTTGGTTTGGGCGCGTAAACTAACGGCAAGAGAAGAAAAAACGCCGGTAAAGGCAGAGTAAGGGAAGCGCGCTCAAGCCGGGATGCCGAAAAAGGGTCAAGGGACAATGTCCCTTGCGGGGTCAAGGGGCGGAGCTCCCTTGTGGGGTTTGGGGCAACGCCCCAACTGTTCCACGGGCGACCAATTCCAAGGGAGTCGCCAACAAAGGCGCAGGCAGCGAAGCGTCCCTGCCACTAACTTCGCGCGTCCGCAGACGCGCCCCCAAGCTGCTCATTCGACCACTTGCACATTGTCGCGCCAAATGGGCGCGACCGACCAGCATCGAGAGACGATTCCGGTGCTGGTCTTTTTCATTGCAGGGGATTTCGTGTCTGCGGACGCGACAAGGGGGCTTTCCGCTCGCCCCCTTGACCCTTTCGGGCTGATACTATTTCCAGATTCACCTGCGCCATCTGCTTGCGCCTTTTCCCTTCTGGCGTCCGCTCATTCCACTTAGCGTAGCGCTGCTACGCTGCGTTTCATTCACGTTAGCCAGAATGAAAAACTCGCGGCGCATCTTGGCGCATTCTTATCTGGAAATAGTATGAACACTTCCATACTTGACTTTATCCGCTGCAAGGGAAACGAACTTCCCCAAAAAAGCAAAAAACGCATCCCGACAATCCCCTTGTGCAGGAGAGGATTGCCGGGATGCTTGCATATCATCGAATTACTCGCACGCCGCTTCAAATGCCTCGAAGAACTCCGGGCAAGACCAAGTACCGCACGATGCAATCTTGTCGTTCTTCACCGTGAACTGATAGACCAGCCCGTTGTCCAGTTCAATCAGCAGAGACTGCTTCGCGCTCAGCGATCCGCTGCTTTCGTACGTCGCGTCATTCAGCAGCAGCGAAATCAGGTCGGCGCAGACACTCGCGTCCGTAATCGTGCCGACGCCGCTCAACTCAATGCTCGCGACGTGTCCGCTTAACTGCATCACGTCCGCAAGCGTCTCCGAACCCTTCAGCGCGTTGCCGTTGAAGCTCACGCGCTGGAAGAGCCGCGTCTGCCCATCAACGTCTGCCGCGACGAATGTGCCGCTCATGCCGCTGATGCCATATACCTCTGTGCCAACTGCTGCCTTGTTAGATAGAATGACGTTTGTGCCGGACAAAGACGGCTCGGTCGTGTACTCCGCAATCGTGCCTAAACTTGCGCCTAACAGGCTGGAGGACACACTGCGTGGCGAGGTCATCATGCGGTAGTAGCTGCCGTTCACGCCAATCAGCGGGAAGGTGCTGCCGTCGCTGCTGCTCGACCATAGGTTGCGGTAGGAGGGTACGGACTGCTTCTGCCCGATGGATACGTCGCTGCCGGTCAGGTCAGCGCGGAGCGTCCGCTCGGTGGCGGTCGGCTTGTCGCCCAAGGGGCTGGATTGAATCAGCGGCGCATTCGCGGGGGAGGACAACAGGGGAGACAGCCCCACGAACAGCGCTACTGCCGCGGCGCACACGCCCGCGACCGACACAAAGCGGCGCACCGGGAAAGACTTCTTCTGACGGGATGCACGGGAATCGCGCACCGCCATCTGGATTCGATTGTTCAGCTCTGTCCCGGCGGTCAGACCTGACAGCGACTGGTTCACCGTGTCGGGCAGATTCCGGAGCTGGGCTTCAAACTGCTCGTTCTGCTCAGGATGCTTCTTCACCGGGCATCGCCTCCTTTCAAAAGAATGGATTCAAGTTTTTTGCGCCCGCGGCTCAGGCGGGAGGAAATCGTGCCTTCCGGCAGCTCCAACATTTGGGCAATTTCGGCAATGTTCATGCCCTGATAATAATGCAGGAGGATAACTTCCTTGAAGGTCGCGGGAAGCTGGTTGATGGCGGCCATCATCGCCTGCTGGTCGTCGCGGCGGGAAAACTCATCCGGCGCAGGAATCAGCTCGAACGTCGGCCCGCCCAGAATGACGCGCTTGAGCCACGCGCCGCGCCATAAATCGCGGCAGCGGTTCAGCGCTACCTTCAGCAGCCACGATTTTTCACGCCCCGGCTGCAGCAACGGATGCGTCGTCATCAGCCGCACGAACACGTCCTGACAGACATCCTCCGCTTTTTCGCGGTCGGAAAGGTAGAAGTAGCAGACGCGGAGCACATCGGTGGCGTACTGATCATAGAGCCGGGCAAAGTACGCGGGGTCATCCCGCACATCTGGTACCGGTTGATAAGAATCATCCAGCCCCTTTGCGGCGGCGGGTGAATCAAGGGCCTGCTGCACGGCAGATTCCTCCTTGTGCTTTGAGGTGGGTTCACTCATCTAACGATTGACGCCTCCTTTCCATTCCCGGAATTTCAAATTTTTTTGCGGATTTCAGGAAGAATTATACCACGCATCACAGAAAACTGCAAGCACAGGCAGAATGTCCCTCTTGTCAGCGGAAAAGAAATGTGCTATGATTGCGTTTGCCCTGTCAACTAAGGGCAAAAGGAGTCGAAAGCATTCATGATTCGCACGGTCATCCACATTAACGAAGAACTCTGTTCCGGCTGCGGACTCTGCGCCTCGGCGTGCAAGGAAGGCGCGATTGCCATGGTGAACGGCAAGGCACGGCTGATTCGCGACGACTACTGCGACGGGCTGGGCAACTGCCTGCCCGCGTGTCCCGTGGGCGCCATCAGCTTTGTGCAGCGCGAAGCCGCCGCGTTCGACGAGGAAGCGGTCAAGGAGCATCTGGCGCGCAAGCAGCAGGTGAGCGGTTGCCCCGGCATGAAGGTGCGCGCGATGAAGCGCACCGCCGCGAATGAATCCGCTGAAAACGCGGACAATGGGAGCCGCCTCCGCCAGTGGCCAGTGCAGATTCGTCTCGCGCCGGTCAGCGCCGCTTTCTATCAGGGCGCGGATCTGCTGATTGCGGCGGACTGCACCGCGTATGCCTACGGGCGCTTCCATCAGGACTTCATCCGCGACCGAATCGTCCTCATCGGCTGCCCGAAGCTCGACGATACGGATTATTCCCTGAAACTCACCGACATTCTCGCGAAAAACGAAATTCGTTCCGTGACCGTTGTGCGCATGGAAGTGCCCTGCTGCGGCGGTATTTCCTACGCGGCGGAGAAAGCCGTCGCCCGCTGCGGCAAAAAACTGCCGATGCAAACCATCACCATCGGCACGGACGGGGAGATTTGCAGATAAATCCCATCAAAGTGGTTAATTTATTGAGAAAATGCGCACGGATGTCTTGAAAAGCCCCGGCAAATGTGGTAAAATACACCCTGTGCGTATAGATTCAAGAACGCATGACCGGGTCAGCTGACCCGACGAGAGCGCAGGAGGGAACAAATTCCGATGAGCACCAATTTTGAAAAGATTTCCAGCAACAAGGTGAAGCTGACCTTTGTTGTCCCCGCTGAAGATTTCGACAAGGCCCTGAATCAGGCTTATCTCAAGGATCGCAGCAAGATTAACGTCCCTGGCTTCCGCAAGGGCAAGGCGCCCCGCGCGGTCATCGAGCGTATGTATGGCGAAGGCGTGTTCTACGACGACGCGCTGGACGCGATTTTCCCGGCGCTGTATGCCGAAGCCATCAAGGAACACAACATCGACGTTGTGGATCGTCCGCAGGTGGATGTGCAGGAAATCGGCGCGGGCAAGGAACTGAAGTTCACCGCGGAAGTTTTCGTGCGTCCGGACGTGACGCTGGGCGAATACAAGAACCTGACGGTTGAAGTGGAGCCGAAGGAAGTCGTCACCGAGGACGAAATTCAGGCGCGCATCAGCCAGGATCAGCAGAAGGGCGCGCGTACTATCGACGTGACCGACCGCGGCGTGGATTACACCGACACCGTGAACCTCGACTACGCGGGCAGTGTGGACGGCGTTCCGTTCGAGGGCGGCACGGCGCAGGGTCAGACCCTGAAAATCGGCAGCGGCGCGTTCATTCCGGGCTTTGAAGAGCAGATGGTCGGCATGACCGTCGGCGAAGAGAAGGACCTGAACGTCACCTTCCCCGAAAAGTATCATGCGGAGAACCTTGCGGGCAAGAACGCCGTGTTCCATGTCAAGGTGAACAGCATCACCAAGACCGAACTGCCGGAGCTGGATGACGACTTCGCGCAGGACAACGGTTTCGACACCTTCGACGCTTACAAGGCGGATGTCGCCAAGAAGCTGCATGAGATTGCCGACACCAACTACGATGTCGAAATCGAGAATGCGCTGATTGAAAAGGCGGTTGCCAATGCCCAGATGGACATTCCGGCGGCGATGATTGACGATCAGCTGAACTACGTCATGCGTGACGTGGAATACTCCATGATGCGTCAGGGTCTCCGCATGGAAGACTACCTGAAGTACACGGGTCAGACCCGCGAGCAGATGGCGCAGCAGTACCGCGGCGAAGCGGAAAACCGCGTGAAGATTCAGCTGGTGCTGGAAGCCATCCGCAAGGCGGAGAACATTGAGCCCACCGCCGAGGACATCGACGAGCAGAGCGCGAAGCAGGCCAAGCGCGCTGGTCAGGAAGTGGAAGCCTTCAAGGCGAACCTGACCGACGAGCACAAGGCGTACCTGTCCGATCTGGCTGCCATCCAGAAGGTGTGCGACCTGATGAAGGCTGGCGCGACCGTCGTGGACAAGAAGCCGGAAGAAGCGGCGGAGACTGCGGAAGAAACCAAGACCGAGGAGTAATCCCCTAATTTTACGCTGATGAACGCGGGAGACAGGTCACGCCAGTCGCGACCGCTCCCGCGTCTTTCAGAATATACAGAAAACGGGGCAGGAGCAAAAAAAGCGCCGCACGCATAGGTGCGCCCCAAACGGCGTACACTGAGCGGGAAAAATGCGCGGGAAAGCCCCTGCTATCCATGCTGCAAGGACAAATATGCAGCGAGGAGGGATAACGCAATGAATCTGATCCCCTATGTGGTCGAACAGACCAACCGCGGCGAGCGGTCGTATGACATTTATTCCCGCCTGCTCAAGGATCGCATTATCTTCTTGGGCGGCGAAATCAACGACGACGTGGCGAATACCGTCGTGGCGCAGATGCTCTTTCTGGAAATGGAAGACCCGGATGCTGATATCTGCCTGTATATCAACAGCCCCGGCGGTTCGGTGACGGCTGGTATGGCAATTTATGATACCATGCAGTACATCAAGCCGCAGGTGCGCACGGTGTGCATCGGCATGGCGGCGTCGATGGGCGCGTTCCTGCTCATGGCGGGTCAGAAGGGCAAGCGCTGCGCTCTGCCGAACAGCGAAGTTATGATTCATCAACCGCTGGGCGGTGCGCAGGGTCAGGCGACGGACGTGCAGATTCAGGCGGAATGGCTGCTGAAAACGAAGGAAAAGATGATCCGCATGAAGGCTGAAATGACGGGGCAGGATATTGAGCGCATCCGCCGCGACGTGGAACGCGATCACTTCATGTCCGCGCAGGAAGCCCTCGAATACGGGATCATTGATGAAATCTTCGATCCCCGCAAGAAGACAAATTGACAGCTTGAGAGGTAGAAGATGGCAAAAGACGATATGACCCGTACGCCGTTGAAACGGTGCAGCTTCTGCGGCAAGACGGAACGCCAGGTCATGCGGATGGTGGCAGGCGCGAACAACGTTTGCATCTGCAACGAGTGCATCATGCTCTGTCAGGAGATTATCTCCGACGCAATGCCGATGATGCACTCTGGGCATCCGCAGCAGGAGCAGAAGTTCGACCACCTGCCGTCCCCCGCAGAAATGAAGCAGGTACTGGATGATTATGTCATCGGGCAGGAACATGCCAAGCGTGCCCTGTGCGTGGCGGTGTACAACCATTACAAGCGCATCGGCCAGCGCCCCGGCAAGGATGATGTTGAACTGCAGAAGTCGAACATCCTGATGGTGGGGCCGACGGGCTGCGGCAAGACGTTTCTGGCGCAGACACTCGCGCGCATCCTGAATGTGCCGTTCGCGATTGCTGATGCAACGAGCCTGACTGAAGCCGGCTACGTCGGCGAAGACGTGGAGAATATCCTGCTTCGCCTGATTCAGGCAGCGGATTATGACATTGACGCGGCACAGCGCGGCATCATCTACATTGACGAAATCGACAAAATCGCCCGCAAGAGCGAAAATCCGTCGATTACGCGCGATGTCAGCGGCGAGGGCGTACAGCAGGCGCTGCTGAAAATCCTCGAAGGCACGATTGCCTCCGTTCCGCCGCAGGGTGGCCGAAAGCATCCCCAGCAGGAAATGATTCAGATTGACACGACAAACATCCTCTTTATCTGCGGCGGCGCGTTCGACGGCATTGTGCCGATTATCGAGAGCCGCACGGGCAAGAAGAACCTTGGCTTCGGCGCGGAGCTGACCAGCAAAACACCGGAGGGAAGCACGGATGCGCTGAAAAAGCTGCGCCCAGAGGATTTGACGAAGTTCGGTCTGATTCCGGAATTTGTCGGTCGTCTGCCGATTACGGTGACGCTTGACGCGCTGGATGAGGACGCGCTGGTGCGAATTCTGACCGAGCCGAAAAACGCGCTGTGCAAGCAGTACCAGAAGCTGCTGGGACTCGACGGTGTGGAGCTGACGTTCGATGACGACGCAGTGCGGGCGATTGCACACATGGCAATTGAGCGCAAGTGCGGCGCACGCGGTCTGCGCGCGATTATCGAGGATGTCATGCTGGACACGATGTTCGATTTGCCAGGCCGCCGGGAAATCTGCGGCTGCGAAATCACGGCGGATTCCGTGAACGGCAAGTGCGAGCCGAAACTTATTGAGGGAAAGCGGCACAAGCTGGGCGGTCGGACGGCGAAGCGCAAGATGGAAGAAAACACGCTGGTGGAACAGCCTGACGTGTGCTAATCGAATATTGAACCAATCAAAAAGGGCGAATCTGCGGGAAATGCAGGTTCGCCTCTTTTCGTATGCAATTACTTGTGATACGCCGTCACGTTCAGAATGTCCTCGGCGCGTTTGACCTGCTCATCGGTTGGCGTCGGAACGCCTTCCAGCGGGTAGGGGATGCCGAGCTTCTGCCACTTCGATACACCCAGCGTGTGGTACGGCAGAATCTCCACGCGGCTGACCGTCTTGAGGCTTGCGATAAAATCACTCATCTTGCGCAGGTCGTTCTCGTCGTCGGTCACACCCGGCACGAGAACGTGGCGAATCCACATTTCCTTGCCGTTGTCGGACAGATAGCGCGCCATGTCGAGGATGTTCGCGTTATCTTTGCCGGTCAGCTCCACATGCAGCTTGCTGTCGAACTGCTTCAGGTCGAGCATGAACAGGTCGGTCAGGCTCATCAGCTCATTGAAGCGGTCGAGCCACTCCGGGTCGCGGCGGAAGGGCTGACCTGCCGTGTCCACGCAGGTGTGCACGCCATCTTTCTTCATCAGCCGGAAGAACTCGGTCACGAAGTCCAGCTGCACCAGCGGTTCACCGCCGGAAACGGTGATGCCGCCGTTGTTCTTCCAGTAAGGCTTATAGCGAATCGCCTTGTCGAACAGCTCGCGTGCGGTCATTTCCTTCGTTTGGCTGATGGACGAAGGGCACCATGTATCGGGGTTATGGCAGAATTTGCAGCGCAGCGCACAGCCGTAGAGGAAAACGGCGCAGCGAACGCCGGGGCCATCCACCAGCGCGAAAGATTCAAACGAATGAATACGTCCCTTGATGTTGGGATTCGGATTGCTCATGTTTCTAAACTCCTTGCGAGGGATTCAGGCGGTTAACCCGCCACCTCTATTATACCCGAAAAAGCGCGCCTGTAAACAGGAAAAGCCGCTTTTGCGGGAAAATTCGTGCATCTGGACAGAAAAAACCCGGCGGAAGTTGCCGTCCGCCGGGTGAAGGTTTCCAACAGGGGATTACATGCGGGTGTGGCAGGTACGGGCGATAACGTCCAGCTGCTGCTCACGGGTCAGGTCGATGAACTTCACGGCATAGCCGGAAACACGGATGGTGAAGTTCGCGTATTCTTCCTTCTCCGGATGCTCCATGGCGTCCAGCAGCTTTTCCTTGCCGAACACGTTCACGTTCAGGTGATGCGCACCCTGATCGAAGTAGCCGTCCATGACCTGCACGAGGTTGTTCACGCGCTCGCCGGCAGCATGGCCCAGCGCATCGGGGTTGATGGTCTGGGTGTTGGAGATGCCGTCCAGCGCCCAGTGATAGGGCAACTTCGCGGTGGAGTTCAGGGACGCAACCAGACCATTCTGCTCCGCACCGTAGGAGGGGTTCGCACCGGGCGCGAGGGGCGTCCAAGCGCGGCGGCCGTCAGGCGTAGAACCGGTGGCCTTGCCGTACACGACGTTGGAGGTGATGGTCAGGATGGAGGTGCTGGGCTCGGAATTGCGGTAGGTGTGATGCTTCTTCACCATGTCGATGAAGGTCTTCAGCAGCCACTTGGCGATGTCGTCCGCACGGTCGTCGTCGTTGCCGTACTTCGGGAACTCGCCCTCGGTCTTGTAGTCGTAAACCATGCCGGACTCGTCGCGGATAGCGGTGACCTTGGCATACTTCAAAGCGCTGATGGAGTCAACGCAGTGAGAGAAGCCAGCGATACCGGTCGCGAAGGAGCGCTTCACATGGGTATCGATCAGCGCCATTTCAGCCGCTTCGTAGTAGTACTTGTCGTGCATGTAGTGGATCAGGTTCAGCACGTTGACATACAGGCCAGCCAGCCAGTCGAGCATACGCAGGTAAGCGGGCTTGACGATGTCCCAAGTCAGTTCATCGGTGGTAATGGGCGCGTAGCAGGGACCAACCTGGGTCTTCAGCTTCTCGTCCATGCCGCCGTTGATGGCGTACAGCAGCGCCTTCAGCAGGTTCGCGCGAGCGCCGAAGAACTGCATCTCCTTGCCGGTCTGGGTAGCAGACACGCAGCAGCAGATGGAGTAGTCGTCGCCCCAGACGGGCTTCATCACGTCATCGTTCTCATACTGGATGGAAGAGGAGACGATGGAGATGTGCGCCGCGTACTTCTTGAAGGCTTCCGGCAGACGGGAGGTGTACAGAACGGTCATGTTGGGTTCCGGAGACGGGCCCATGTTTTCCAGCGTGTGCAGGAAACGATAGTCATTCTTGGTGACCATGGAACGGCCGTCCAAACCAGTGCCGCCGACTTCCAGCGTCGCCCAGACGGGGTCGCCGGAGAACAGCTCCTGATAGGAGGTGATGCGGGCGAACTTGACCATACGGAACTTCATGACGATGTGGTCAACCAGCTCCTGCGCCTCGGCCTCGGTGATGACGCCGTTTTCGAGGTCACGCTCGACATAAATGTCGAGGAAGGTGGAGATGCGGCCGACAGACATGGCAGCGCCGTTCTGGGTCTTGATGGCGGCCAGATAGCCGAAGTACAGCCACTGGAACGCTTCGTGCGCGTTGCTGGCGGGCTTGGAGATGTCGTAGCCGTAGGACGCGGCCATGACCTTCATGTCCTTCAGGGCGTTCACCTGCAGGGTGATTTCCTGACGCTGACGGATGACGTCGTCGGTCATCGTGCCGTCGCCGCAGTTGGCGAAATCATGCTGCTTTTCAGCAATCAGCACGTCGATGCCGTACAGCGCAACACGGCGATAGTCGCCCACGATACGGCCGCGGCCATAGGTGTCCGGCAGACCGGTGATGATGTGGGACTTGCGGGCTGCGCGCATTTCAGGCGTGTACGCCATGAAGACCGCGTCGGAGTGCGTCAGGTGATATTCGGTGAAGATCTTGTGCAGTTCGGGAGCGGGGGTGTAGCCGTTCTCGGTGCAGGACTGTTCCGCCATGCGGATGCCGCCGAAGGGCATGAAAGCGCGCTTCAGGGGCTTGTCCGTCTGAAGACCCACGACCTTCTCCAGATCCTTCAGGTCTTCGTCGATGTAGCCGGGCTTATGGGAAGTCAGGGTAGAAACAATCTCGGTGTCCATATCCAGGACGCCGCCCTTGGCGCGTTCTTCCTTCTGCAGCTTCTGCAGAGCGCCCCACAGCTTGTCGGTCGCTTCGGTCGGGCCGACCAGGAAGGATTCGTCACCGTCGTAAGGCTTATAGTTCTTCTGGATAAAGTCGCGAACGTTGACTTCTTCCTTCCAGATGGAACCCTTGAAGCCATTCCACTGCTCAAAATTGTACATGATGGTTGACCTCCTGATGTTGAAATGTGTGCCGGAAACCGGCGAATGAACGCCGCCGTCCCCAAATCATCCGCGTGGATGGGGGTCAGTAGGGAACTGCTTCCGAACCACAGATATTCTATCACAAGATGTTGTATAATGCAATAGGCAAAATCACAAAACACGCAAAAAATCGACAACTTCATGAAAAGCCTTACAAACCCTTGAAAATGGCGGGTTTTCGCCTGATGTACCAAGAATGCGGGCGGAAGAATGCCGCTTTCGCGGATGAAAGCGGTACACTATATCTTGTGGTATGGACAGCACGGACAAACAAGGACTGTATCCACGGCAGAAAGAAAAATTGCAGCAAAACCTTCATTCGGGCATGGTTTTGCGCCGCTTCGGGCATACTGCGGTCGATGAAACGCAAGGGAGGTTTTGCGCATGTTTGCAACGATGCTGGTCGTCATCCAGCTGGTGGTGTCGGTGGTGGTGGGACTGTACTTTTTCCGGCAGCTGCGCCAGTCGCGGCAGAAAGAGCCGGCGCACGGGCGGGAGAGCAACCGCGAAATGGAGCGGATGCGCCACCTGCGGTCGATTCACCTATCCGAGCCGCTGGCGGAAAAGGTGCGCCCGACGAAAATGAGCGACGTGATCGGTCAGGAGGACGGCATTCGCAGCCTGAAAGCGATTCTTTGCGGCGCGAATCCGCAGCATGTGCTGATTTACGGCCCGCCCGGCATCGGCAAGACCTGTGCGGCGCGGCTGGTGCTGGAGGCGGCGAAGCAGTCGCAGGGGACGCCCTTCCGCGAGGATGCGCCGTTCATCGAGGTGGATGCGACGTGCGTGCGCTTTGATGAACGCGCGATTGCCGACCCGCTCATCGGCAGCGTCCATGACCCGATTTATCAGGGTGCGGGGCAGCTGGGCGCACAGGGCGTGCCGCAGCCCAAGCCCGGCGCGGTCACCAAAGCGCACGGCGGGGTGCTGTTTCTGGATGAAATCGGCGAACTGCATCCGGTGCAGATGAACAAGCTGCTGAAGGTGCTGGAGGATCGCCGCGTGATGCTGGACAGCGCTTATTATAATCCGGATGACGCGACGATTCCGCGCTATATCCACGACATTTTCCACAATGGGCTTCCGGCGGATTTTCGGCTTGTCGGCGCAACGACGCGCAGCCCGTCAGAAATCAGCCCCGCTTTGCGCTCGCGGTGCATGGAAGTCTTTTTCCGTGCGCTGACACCGGAAGAAATTGCCCTGATTGCTTCCGGCGCAGCGGAACGCGCGGGCTGCGCGATGGCGAAGCAGGAGGCGGAAACCATCGGGCGCTATGCCGCCTGCGGACGCGACGCGGTGAACATTGTGCAGATGTGCGCGGGACTGGCGCAAATGGACGAGCGCACGATGATTCTGCCAGAGGATGTGGCGTGGGTGGTGCAGAGCGGGCATTACACCATCCACGCCCAGCAGAAGGCGGATGTCTCGAACCGCGTTGGCGTGGTGCATGGGCTGGCGGTATATGGCGAAAATCAGGGCGCGCTGCTGGATTTGGAGGCGGTCGCGACGCCGGGACACGGCGAAATCACCGTGACGGGCATTATTGATGAGGAAGAAATCGGGCAGGAGGGGCACAAGATGCGCCGCCGCTCGACGGCACACGGCGCGGCGGAGAATGTCCGCACGCTGCTGAAAAGCCTCGGATACACACTGGAAAACACCGATTTGCACATCAATTTTCCCGGTGGAATGCCCGTTGACGGCCCGTCGGCAGGCGTCGCCATGGCGGTCGCGGCGGTCAGCGCGCTGACCGATACGCCAGTGGACGGCACGATGGCGGTCACGGGTGAAATTACCGTGCAGGGGAAGGTGAAAGCGGTCGGCAGCGTGCCGCAGAAGGTGGAGGCCGCGTGTCAGGCAGGGCTGCTGCGCGTGCTGATTCCCAAGGAGAACGACGCGGAGACGCTGCATATCGCGGGCATTGAGGTGCAGGGAATTGACGATGTGCATCAGGCGCTGTCAGCGATGATTGTGCACACAAAGACGGAGAAGAAGCCAATCCACCGTCCGCTGCCGATGACGGAGAAGGTCGCCGCGGCTGCTGCAGAACCCAGTGCGTGACGCAGAACGACGAAAAATTTACATTCTCGCAGAAAAAAATCGTTACATCATATGTTTTTTCGCTTGTCAAACCGTGGCGGAATATGTATACTATATCTTTGCCGGACGGGAAGCGCCGTTCGAGCGTGGACGCGGCATGATACGCTCTGGTTCGCCGCGTCCGATGAGGAGGAACTATGCCCAGAAAGAAAACCAATCTGACGATGCCGGTGCTGGCGCTGCGGGGGCTGATGGTATTCCCGCACATGGTGCTGCACTTTGACGTCGGCCGCCCGAAGTCTGTCGCCGCCCTGCAGGAAGCGATGATGAATGACCAGAAGATTTTCCTCGTGGCGCAGAAGGATGTGGATGACCCAGACCCTACCCCGGAAAATTTGTGCACCGTCGGCACAATCGCCAATATTCGGCAGGTGATGAATCTGCCCGGCGACAGCCTGCGTGTGCTGGTGGAGGGTGAAACGCGCGGCGAATTGACTACTGTGACGCAGGAAGACCCGTTCCTGCTGGGACGCATCCACCTGCCGAAAGTGACCGAGCCGGAGGATGAAATGGAGCTGGCGGCGCTGGTGCGCACGGCGAAGGATTATTTTGATGCCTATGCCCGCGCGAGCCAGCGGGTCAGCCAGGAGACGATTGCGTCCATCCGGGATGTGGATGACGCCGAGCAGATTGCTGACCTGATTGCCGCAAATATCCTGACGAAGCTGGAGGATCGCCAGCAGATTCTGGAAGAATTCGATATTCAGCGCCGTCTGGAACGCCTCTGCACCATTTTGAGCCGCGAAATTGAACTGACCGGCGTGGAAAAGCAGGTGCAGGAGCGCGTCAAGAAACAGATTGACAAAAATCAGAAGGATTATTATCTGCGCGAGCATATGAAGGCTATCCAGACCGAACTGGGCGATACCGACGCGACGGATGTGGAGGAGCTTCGCGAACGCGCCAAGAATACGCCGCTGAACGACGAAGCACGTCAACGCGTGGACAAGGAGCTGGAGCGCCTGTCCCGGATGACGCCCGGCACACCGGAAGTCGGCATGTCCCGGACGTATATCGAGTGGATTCTCGACCTGCCGTGGGGCAAGCAGACGACTGATAATCTGGATTTGAAGCGCGCGCGGAAGGTACTGGCGCAGGATCACTACGGACTGGAGAAGGTCAAGGAGCGCATCGTCGAATATCTGGCGGTGCTCAAGCTCAAGCAGGATATGCGCGGCCCGATTCTGTGTTTCGTCGGCCCGCCCGGCGTGGGCAAAACGTCCATCGTTCGCGCAATCGCCAAGGCAGTTGGGCGGCAGTTCGTGCAGGTGTCGCTCGGCGGCGTGCGCGACGAGGCGGAAATCCGCGGCCATCGCCGGACGTATATTGGCGCGATTCCGGGGCGGATTATCTCCGGCATGAAGCAGGCGGGCACGATGAACCCGGTATTCCTGTTCGACGAAATCGACAAGATGAGCCACGATTTCCGCGGCGACCCTGCCAGCGCCATGCTGGAGGTGCTCGACGGCGAGCAGAACGGCGCATTCCGCGACCACTATCTCGAACTGCCCTTCGACCTCAGCCGCGTCATGTTCATCACCACCGCTAACAGCATCGACACGATTCCCACCCCACTCCTTGACCGCATGGAGGTTATCGAAGTGCCGTCGTACACGGAGGAGGAGAAGCTGCAAATCGCCAAGCGCCACCTTTTGCCCAAGCAGGTGAAAGAACACGGGCTGGATGCCGGGACGGTGAAAATCAGCGACCGCGTGATGCGCAGCCTGATTGAGGGCTACACACGCGAAGCCGGCGTCCGCACGCTCGAACGCACGATTGCCAAGGTCATCCGCAAGGCCGCCGTGACGATGCTCGACGAGGGCGAAACCGACGTCACCGTGACCGAAAAGGTGCTGCACCAGTACCTTGGCGCGCCGCGTTTCACCCGCGAACTGCCGGAGAAAGAGCCGCGCGTGGGCATTGTCAACGGTCTTGCGTACACCACCGTCGGCGGCGAAACGCTGGAAGTCGAATGCCTGACCATGCCCGGCAAGGGTGGTCTGCGCCTGACGGGTCAGCTTGGTGATGTGATGAAGGAATCCGCCGAAGCCGCGTTCTCCTACGTTCGCGCACACTGCGCTGATTTGGGATTGGCGGATGATTTCTACAAAGATGTTGATATCCACATCCATGTGCCGGAAGGCGCTGTGCCGAAGGATGGCCCGTCCGCGGGTGTGACGATGGCGACGGCGCTGGTGTCTGTGCTGACGGGGATTCCCGTGCGCAATGATGTGGCGATGACGGGGGAAATTACCCTGCGCGGGCGTGTGCTGCCGATTGGCGGATTGAAGGAAAAGACGCTGGCTGCGTATCGGGCGGGGATTACGACGCTGATTATTCCGAAGGAAAATCAGAAGGATTTAGAAGAGATTCCGCCGCATGTGCTGAGTCAGTTTAAGATTGTGTGCGTGGAGCAGATTGAGCAGGTGCTGGAAAATGCGCTGACGCGGATGCCGGAGCGCCGCGCTTAAAGCCCAAAGAGCAACACGCGGAAGAAGTAAGGGAGTGTGCTCAACTCAATCGCGCGAAGGGGTCAAGGGGCAATGCCCCTTGCGGAGTCCAGAGGCGGCGCCTCTGGTGGGGTTTGGGGCAAAGCCCCAACTGTTCCTCGTCCGACCAATCCAAAAGGAAAGTCAACAAGGCGCAGGCAGCGAAGCGTCCCTGCCAGTAACTTCGCGCGTCCTCAGACGCGCCTCCAAGCCGCTCTTTTCACTAACTGTGCAGTGTCGCGCCAAATGGGCGCGACCACAAAGCCGCAATACCCACCCAAGCAATTCCCCAAACCAGCCGCATATAACGCAACCATCCGCAATACCCGCGAGTAAATCCCCAAAACCCAAAGGAGATACGAAATTGGAAATCAAAAAGGCAGAATTTATTACCTCTATGGCGCAGTACGGGAAATTCGAGGGCGTCGGACTGCCGCAGATTGCCGTTGCCGGAAAATCCAACGTCGGCAAAAGCAGCCTCATCAATAAGCTCTGCAACCGCCGCTCCCTCGCGCGCACGTCCCAAACGCCCGGAAAAACCCGGCTCATCAACGCCTTTCTGCTCAACGACAGCTTTCATTTGATTGATCTGCCCGGCTACGGCTTCGCCAAGGTTGATAAGCAGGAGAAACTCCGCTGGGCCAAAATGATGCAGGATTACTTCGAGCAGTCCGATGAACTGCGCCACGTCCTGTGCCTTGTGGATATCCGCCACGAGCCGACCGAGGACGATAAGCAGATGAACCTCTTCCTCCGCCAGATGGGCATCCCGTTCACCGTGATTGCCACCAAGGCGGACAAGATCAGCCGTGGTGCGCGACAGAAGCAGCTTGCGCCTATCTGCCGCGCCCTGCTTGTGCAGCCGTGGGAGGTCATCTGCTGGTCGTCCGAAGACGGCACGGGGCGCGACCAGCTGCTGACGCTTCTGGAAAAGGTGCTTGCGCCGAAAGAAGAAGCGCCGGAAGCCTGACACGCATCTTTCATCCGCCGCATACGATGGGAACTGCCCGGAGAATCCGGCTGGATGGAGGAGTGCAGCAATGAAAAAGAAACCCAATGCCCGCGCTGAAATGCCGCGCAACTTGATTTTTCCCCGCGCCGAGCTGGTCTACCTGCCCGTAACGCCGGAAGTGGCGCGCGCGGTGGAAAACGCCGTGCAAATGTCGCTGGATGCCCCGCTCAATGCGCCGAATCCGCGCCGAAGCGCCGCCGGACGCGCTGTTCTCCACGCGCGCGGCGTGTCGCTTCCCGGCGTGGAGGGTATGAACCGCGGCATCCGCTGCCATCGGCCGGTGCAGATGACAAACGGCGTGCCGCTGACGAAGGAAACGATGTCCGTCACGGCGGAATCATCCGAAACGAGGGAGATGCCGGATGCGCCGCTGCCCCCTGTTGCGCAGCCGACCATCAGGATTGGTACATGACAAAATGCCCCTTCCGAGACTGGAAGGGGCGAAAAAGGGTCAGCGGACGAAAATCTGCGTCACATAAACGTAACCGTTCGCGTCGTAGACGATACCAAGCCCGACCTTCTGCCAAGCGCTGGAGAGAATGTTGCGGCGGTGTCCATCCGAGGACATGAACGCGGCGTGCGCCTTTTCCGTGGTGGCATGGTGCGCAATGTTCTCGCCCGCACCGGAGAAGGAGTAGCCGAACGTTTTCAGCATGTCGCTGACATGACCGTGGGTGGGGGACTCATGCGCAAAGTAATGGTTGTCACGCATGTCGGCGGATTTGATGCGCGCAATGCGGGAAAGCTCCGCGTCGAGCGTCAAAGGCGAAAGTCCCTGCGCAATTCGTTCCTGATTGAGCAAATTCAGCAGAATTTCCTCTTGCACTTGCGACGATGGTGTAGTATAATCATCCCCCGTGGAAGGTGCAGGCGTTTTCAACGGTGCGCTGGCAGGTGTGGCGGTTGGACGGGGTGTTGCGACGGCATCCTGCGCGGGACAGACTGTTCCGTTCGGGCGATACCATCCATCATGGTCGAACTGCGACGTCGGGAAGTTCTCAGCAGCCGATAGACTGGTGAGCAGCAGGACGGACGCAGTGAAAAGCGCCGCGTACTTCTTGTTCATTGCAAGCTCCTCCGAAAGTTATTACGATTTCCAATAAAAAATCGTAACATGATTGTAACATATGACTTTTGGAGACGCAAGAAAATCCCCAGCAACTTTCCAAGGAAATAACTACCACAGAATGTGCCGGACGGAAAAAGCACCCGGCGGTCTGAATTTTAGGAGGGAATCTTCTTATGAAGAAGTATGTTCAATGCCCGCGGTGTGAACTGAACTACATCACGACGCCCGGCGACAAGTACTGCAAGGTGTGTATGCGCGAGATGAAGGGCGAAGGCGGGCAGGACGACGTGGAAATGTGCAGCGTATGCAACGAGAATCCCGCACTGCCGGGACGCGATATCTGCCTGTTCTGCCTGAAGGAAATGAACGCGCAGGCGGCGGAGAGCGTGGGCGCTGCGTCCGACGATTCCGGCGACGGCGACGGCGAGCAGGTGACGCCGCGCAGCCTGACGGACATGGACGACGTCGGCTCGATGGACGAAATTCAGATGCTGCCGGAAGAAACCGACGGCGAATACACGAAGATGGCGGGCGAAATGACTTTTTTGGAAGGAATGCAGGAAGACGAAGCCAACGAGGATGACGACGAGGACGCGGACGACGATATGTGACCTGTCCGCGCCGCGCAAGGAGGACACATGACGCTGTTTGCCATCGGTGATTTGCATTTGCCCGGCGGCGAGGAAAAGCCGATGGATATTTTCGGCGACCACTGGGAGAATCACTTTGCGCATATCGCGGCGGATTGGCGCGCGCGTGTTAAGGACGGGGATGTCGTGCTGATTCCCGGCGATATCTCGTGGGCCATGCAGCTGGAGCGCGCCGTGCCGGACTTGCAGAAGATTGGCGCGCTGCCGGGGCGCAAGGTGCTCATCAAAGGCAATCACGATTACTGGTGGAACAGTGTCTCCAAACTGCGGCGGGTGCTGCCGGAAGGCATGAGCGCCTTGCAGCATGACGCGCTGGATATGGGGGATTTCGTCGTCTGCGGCACGCGCGGGTGGATGTTCCCCACGGGCGACGCGCCGCTTGCGCCGGAGGATGAGCGCATCCTGAACCGTGAACTGCTGCGGCTGGACATGGCGATCTGCGCGGCGGAGAAACTGGCGCAAGGGCAGAAGCCAATTGTCGTCATGCTCCACTATCCGCCGCTGCTGCTGACCGTGCTGGATACGCCGTTCACGCAGGTGCTTGCGCGGCACAGGGTGCATACGGTGGTGTACGGCCATCTGCACGGGGCAGGAATCCGCGCGGGGTTCAACGGCGAGCATGAAGGCATCCATTATCGGCTGACCTCCTGCGACGCGCTGGGCTTCCGGCTGACGGAAGTGCCGCTGATGACCACAATAAGCAATTCTTAAATATTTGTTACATCCCCAAAAGACGGTTTATGCCGTCTTTTTTTGTTTTTTGGGCGTAGAAACCACTTATTCAGCGAAAAATACGCCCGAATGGAGAATCGCTCCCAAAAGGGACGGACAAAATCGCTCGAAAAAGGATGACTGTTTCCCGTTTTTGGGCGGCGATGACATATCGCCCCTGTCGAATATTACGGAAAGATGAAAGAAAACTGGAAGCGGGCAAAAATTTCATCGAAAAAAGTGCCTGCAAACACTTGCAATTTCCGAATCGCGGCGGTATGATAAGAGTGCCATTTCGTGTGATTGACGACCTATTTTGTGAATTTGGTGGGGGTGAGCGTGTGGATGAGAACCAAGTTGGGCAAAATGAACGCCTGACTCCCACTAACATGCGTACAAATGTGCCCCTTTCTGATGAGCAGATTCTTGAAAAACAGAGAAAGCGTTTCCGCGGCACCTATAATCATTCGCTGGACGGCAAGGGTCGTCTGGTGATTCCGCTGGCGTTCCGGCAGGAGCTGGGCGAGCGGTTTGTGATTGCACCGGAATTTGACTTCAAGTCCATTGCGATTTACCCCGAAATGGTCTTTATGCGCCTGTGCGAGCATTATGAGCGGCTGAACCGCAAGAAGAAAAATGCACAGCTGATGAACTACATGCAGTGGTTCAACTCCATGTCCTATACGGATCAGGAGTGTGACGCGCAGGGACGCGTGCTGCTGCCGGCAAAACTGCGCAGCATGATGCTGGGCGAAGAGAAGGACGTTGACATTATGGGCAACGACGACCATCTGCGCGTGGCGGCGACAATCAACAACATGGCGAACTTCGAGCTGTTCAAGGATAACCTGAATGCGACGTGGGCAGCGATTGACGAGCTGGAAGACGGCGAGGACGAGAAAGAATAACGGTTCTATCCGCTGAAACAATGGCATTTTTCAGGCAGAGGAGGCATACAGTATGATGAACGACAGGGCGCGGCTGTGGAGCAAGCGCAAATCCGCCCCCTTCGCAGATCCGCGCGATGAGGAACGCGCTCTCCGCGAAATGCGGAAGAGCATTGACCATAGCTTCAACTTCAACATCGATTTCAAGGGTGAGCAGCCGTATATGGATAACTATCGGGCGACGGTCAGCTTCGGTGCAGGCTGCTGGCAGAACACGGGCACGCGACGCCGGGCGGATGTGCCGCAGCAGCAGGAACGGCAGCACAGTATTCTCGTTTCGCGGCAGGGGCTGCATTCGGGGCTGGCGATGCTGGTAGTGGCGGTGTGCCTGTTCGTGATGGGCGTTTTCTGGCTGAACTTGCAGTCGCAGATTCAGAACGTCAGCACCCAGATTGGTGTCCGGACGACGAACATCAACGCGAAGCAGCAGGAGAATGATACCCTGCAGGCGCAAATCAGCGTTGCGACGAAGGAACAGTCGCTTTTGCAGCGGGCGCAGAAACTGGGGATGAAGGAAGGCAAGAACGTGCAGGTGGTGGAACTGTCCGGCGTGCCGGATGCTATCTGCGGCCTGCAGGAGGGCGCACAGAACACCATGACCACCACGGACGTGGCGCTGCTGATGCATATGCAGTAATCGAATCCGCAATCCACAGCAATAAGCCGCAAAAACGCGAATCAGGAGGACGGACATGCATCCGGAACTGCTGGTACGCAAGCGAATCTGGCTGATGACGCTGGTGCTGACGGGCTTGTTCCTGCTGGCGGCGGCGCGCATTGCCGTTCTCACTACCTCCGAGGCTGCCTCGCTGACCGAGCGGGGCATTCGTCAGTGGACGAAAGCCGGCATTGTTACGGCACGGCGCGGCACGATTACTGACCGCAAGGGACGAACGCTCGCCATCTCCGCGACGGCGTACATCGTCACCGCTGACCCGCGGCTTGTCAGCGACACGGAGAAGTTCCTCGACAGCATCGAGCCGGTGCTGAACATCAACAAAGAGACGGCACGAAAACGATTGCAGGACAAGACGAAGGGGTCGATTATCTTAAAGCGGCAGGTCAGCCGCGAGACGGTCGATGCCCTGCGTCAGCTGCGGTCAGAGGCGCCGGAGGACAGCGGCTTGAAGGCGCTGTCCTTTGACGAGGATATCTGCCGCTACTACCCGTATGGAGCGCTGCTCAGCCAAGTGCTGGGCTTGACGACGGTGGACAGCGATGGGCAGTCCGGGCTGGAAAGCCGCTATGAGGATGTTCTGCGCGGCACGGAGGGCAGCTATCTGCGGCAGGTGGACGCGCGCAATCGGCAGCTGGACGGCACGGAAGGCTGGTACATCCCGTCGCAGCAGGGGTGCGGTTTGGTGCTGACGATTGACGCGGAAATTCAGGAGATGGTCGAAAAGGCGATGCGCGAGTGCATTGAGGTCAATCAGGCGCAGTCGGTCATCTGCCTTGTCAGCGACGTGAAAACGGGCGCGATTCTGGCAATGTGCATGAACCCATGCTACGACCCGAACGATCCGCCGCGCAACGACGCGGAAACGCTGACGGAGCTGATGCGCCTGACTGCGATTTCCGACGTTTACGAGCCGGGCAGCACGTTCAAAATTCTCACGGCGGCATCCGCGCTGGACAGCGGGGTGACAACGCCGCAGGATTCTTTCTACTGCTCGGCGAAAATCACCGTTGACGGCGACACCATCCGCTGCTGGGGACGGCCGCACGGCGCGGAGACGATGGCAGATGGGCTGAAAAACAGCTGCAACCCGGTGTTTGTCGAGCTGGCGCTGCGGATGGGGACGGATACGTTCTACCGCTACCTGACGGCGTTCGGGCTGGGCAAAAAGACGGGCATTGACCTGCCGGGGGAGTCGCCGGGCATCCTCATTACGTCGCGGAACGTCAAACGCGTGGATTTGGCGCGCATCGGCTTCGGACAGTCCGTCGCGCTCACGCCGATTCAGATGATGATGGCGGCGAACTCCGTCATCAACGGCGGAAAGCTGATGAAACCCTACATCGTCAGCGAAATTCAAACGCCGGACGGGGAGACGCTGGAGCGCTTTCACCCGACGGTGATGGCAGCGCCAATTCGCCCGGAAACGAGCGACACGATGCGGCTGCTGCTGGAACGTGTCGTCTCAGAAGGCGGCGGCAAGAACGCGGCGATTGCTGGATACCGCATCGGCGGCAAAACCGGCACGGCACAGGTTTACAAGAATGGACGCGTCGTGCGCGACACGCACATCGGGTCGTTCTACGGCTTCGCGCCGGTGAATGATCCGCAGGTGAGCATCCTTGTCATTGTCAAGGAGGCAGACGTGCCGATTGACTATGGCGGCACGACGGCGGCGCCTTTTGCCCGGCAAATCATGCAGGAAATGCTGCCGTACCTCGGAATTGAACCGGAAAATGATGAAAAAGATGAAGAAATTGAAGTTCCTGCGCTGAAAGGCTTGACGATTGGCGATGCAAAGCGTAAACTGTCACAGGTGGGATTGGAAAGCGTGACGGACGGCGCGAACACCGTCGTGCTGGATCAATTGCCACCGGCGGGCGCGAAGCTCGTCAAAGGCGGGCATGTGATGCTCTACACCGCCGGTTCAGAGGAAATGACGCCGGAGGAGCTGGTCTGCGTGCCTGACCTGACTGGCTTGGGCGATGTAGACTGCGCGCGCCTTGTGCGCCAGCGGGGACTAATGATGTCCATGACGGGGCAGGGGCTGTGCATAGAGCAAAGCCCTGCAGCGGGAGAATATGTACAGCCCGGCACAACGATTTTTCTGCTGATGGCCGGGGATGACGAATAAAGGAGCTAATTGACGATGGAACTGAGACAGCTTGTCAAGGAAGTGCCGTACTTGCTGGAAACCAAGGGCGATATGTCCGTGGAGATTGCGGCACTGTGTTCCAACAGCCGGGAAAAGACCGAAAACGGCATCTTTTTCTGCTTTGCCGGCGCACATTTTGATGCGCATCAGTATGCCCCGCAGGCGGTGCAAAATGGCTGCGTGGCGCTGGTGGTGGAACGCTTCCTGGACGATGTGAACGTGCCGCAGGTGCTGGTGAGCAACGGCCGCGCGGCAATGGCGAGAATCTGCGAGGCGTTCTTTGATCATCCGGAGCGGAAAATGCGCTTTGTGGGCATCACCGGCACGAAGGGCAAGACGACGACCAGCTACATGGTCAAGTCTATCTGCGAGCAGGCGGGCTTCAAGTGCGGGCTGGTCGGCACGACAGGCAACATGATCGGCGAGAAGCACATCCCGTCCAGCAAGACCACGCCCGACCCGATTGATCTCATGCGTGACCTGAACGAGATGGTGCAGGCAGGCGTGCAGGTGGTCGTTATGGAGGTGTCGGCGCATGCGCTGGATATGCACCGGCTGGACGGCATGACGTTCGAGTGCGGCTGCTACACCAACCTCAGCCAAGACCATCTGGACTACTTCGGCACGATGGAGAACTACTTCCAGTGCAAAAAGGCGTTCTTCACCTCCGGCATGGCGAAAAATGCCGCCATTAACGCCGATGACGAGCGGGCGGCGGAGCTGCTGCGCGACGTGACGATTCCGCATATGACCTATGGCATCGCGGCGGAGGCGGATTTGTTTGCGCGCGACATTGAAATCACCGAAAACGGCGTGTCCTTTGAGCTGCGGCTGCGCAACGCGGAATACATCCAAATCAACCTGCGCATGACGGGCATGTTCAATGTCTACAACGCCTTGTCTGCGGCGGCGTGCGCGCTGATTCTGGGCGTGTCGCCGGAGAATGTCCGCGCGGGGCTGGAAAGCATCCGCAGTGTGCCTGGGCGCATTGAAATGCTGCCGACGAATACGCCGTACCGCGTGATTCTGGACTACGCCCATGCGCCGGATGCACTGAGCAACATCCTGCGCACCTGCCGCACGTTCACCAAGAAGCGGCTGATTGCGCTCTTCGGCTGCGGCGGCGACCGCGACAAGGGCAAGCGCCCGATCATGGGGCGCATCGGCGGCGAACTGGCGGATTTGTGCATCCTCACCAGTGACAATCCGCGCACGGAAGACCCGATGGAAATCCTGCGCGAAATCGAGGAGGGCATCAAAGAGACGACGGGCGAGTATGTCGTCATCGAGAACCGTCGGGACGCTATCCGCCACGCGCTGGAAATCGGGCGGGAAGGCGACATCATCGTCCTGTGCGGCAAGGGTCACGAGACGTATCAGGAGACAATGGGCGTCAAGCGGCCGTTCGACGAGAAAGTTGTCGTGCAGGAGCTGCTGACGGAACTGCGCGGCGAGTAAGCCGCTGCGCATTGAATACCCGATAATAAGGAAGGATTACCTATGCTGACAAATGTACTGCTTGCGCTGGTGCTGTCCGCGGCGATTGCGCTGGCGACTGGCCCGAAGCTGATTGAATGGCTGCGCGGTCACCAAATGAAAACGAGCGAGAACGAACTCGGCCCGAAGGAGCACCTGAAAAAGCGCGGCACGCCGATTATGGGCGGGCTGATGATTGCGCTGGGCTGCATCGTATCGTTTGTGCTGTGCGCGGCGTATACCGGCGCGTGGGTGACGACGATTCTGCCGCTGCTGCTTGTATCGCTGGGGTCGATGGCAGTCGGTCTGGCGGACGACTGGACGAAGGCAGTCAAGCACCGTTCCGAAGGGCTGACCCCGTGGCAGAAGATAATCGGCTTGTCCGTGGTGTGCCTTGGCTTCTCGGTCTGGTGCTACTTCACGCAGGGGAGCAAAGTGCTGCTGCCGTTTGCGAATACCGAATGGGACTTAGGGCTGTGGTATATTCCGCTGCTGGCGCTGACGGTGCTGTTTATGACCAACAGCGCGAACCTGCAGGACGGCATCGACGGCATCCTGTCCAGCGTGACGAGTGTCGGCTGCATGGGTTGGGCGGTGATTGCGGGCCTCAGCGCCGTGACGGTCTATCAGCACCTGAATGGCGGCTCGTTCGGCATTCCGATGGTGAAGATTCCCGACGACCCCGATGCGGCGCGCGCTTTGCAGGATAATTACAGCGCGATTGCCATCTTCGCGGCGGCGCTGTGCGGCGGCTGCCTCGGCTTCCTGCGCTACAACCGCTATCCGGCAAAGGTGTTCATGGGCGACACCGGGTCGATGTTCATCGGCGGCGCGGTGGTCGGCATGGCGATGCTGCTGCGTCAGCCGTTCCTGCTGCTGCTAATTGGCTTCACCTGCTGCATGTCCAGCGTGAGCGTCATTTTGCAGCGCTACTATTACAAGGCGACCCGTAAAATCTACGGAACGCCCCGGCGGCTGTTCAAAATGTCGCCGCTGCACCATCATTTTGAGAAGTGCGGCATGAAGGAAACGCAAATCGTGCTGATGTATACCGTGGTGACGCTGGTGCTGACGGCGCTGGCGGTTATTTCGGTCATCGTGTAAGGAGAGCGAAAAATCATGCGCAATACGGAAAAATACGCGGGCAAGCGCGTGCTGGTGGTCGGTATGGCGCGCAGCGGGATTGCGGCGGCACAGCTGCTGTGCAAGGCAGGCGCGCACGTTATCATCAATGACAGCAAGGCGGCGGAACAGCTGGGGGACAGCCTGAAGCCGCTGGAAAATCTGCCGCTGGAGCGCCGTTTGGGCTGCCCGGCGATGGAGTGCCTGGACGGCATCGACGCAATGGTCATCAGCCCCGTTGTGCCGGACAACGCGCCGTTCGTCTTGAAGGCGAAGGAAATGGGCGTATACGTCACCGGTGAGCTGGAAATGGCGTATCAGCTGTCCTCTGGCGAAATGGTGGCGATTACCGGCACGAACGGCAAGACGACGACCGTCACGCTGCTGGGCGAAATCTTCCGCAATGCAGGACGCACGACGCATGTGGTGGGCAACATCGGCTATCCGTACAGCGCGGCAGGTCTCGACAGTCAGGACGACGACTTGTTCGTCTGCGAAGTCTCTTCCTTCCAAATGGAGACGGCGGAGACGTTCCACCCGAAGGCGGCGGCGCTGCTCAACATCACCGAAGACCATCTCAATCGCCACGGCACGATGGAAGTCTACACGGCGATGAAGATGCGGCAGTTCCAGAACATGACGGCAGAGGATGTTGCCGTGTTCAACGCGGACGACCCGGCACTTGCAACGCTGATTGGGCAGGTGAGGGCGCAGGTGATGCTGTTCAGCCGCAAGCGGGAAGTGGAGCAAGGCGCGTTCGTCCGGGATGGCGAAATCGTCGTGCGCTTCCACGGTGCGGAAGAGACGATTTGCCCCGCGAAAGACGTGTTCATTCCCGGCCCGCACAACCTCGAAAACGCGCTGGCGGCGTGCTGCATTGCGGTCGCGATGGGCGTGAAGCCGGACGTGATGGCGCACACGCTGCGGACGTTCCAAGGCGTGGAGCACCGCATCGAGTTCGTCCGCGAGCTGGACGGCGTTCGCTACATCAATGACAGCAAGGGCACGAACGTGGACAGCACCATCAAGGCGATTCAGACCATGACGCGCCCGACCGCCATCATCCTCGGCGGCTATGACAAGCACTGCGACTTCACCCCGATGGTGCAGGAAATGCTGGCGTCGCCCTACATCAAGGAAGCCGTGCTGATTGGCGCGACTGCCGACCAGATTGAGCGCACCTGCCGCGAAAACGGCTACACGCACCTGCACCGCGCGGGAACGCTCAAAGACGCCATCGACCAGTGCCGCGCGCTTTCTTCCGACGGGTGGAATGTGCTGCTGTCCCCGGCGTGCGCGTCGTTTGACATGTTCTCGGACTACGAGAGCCGCGGGCGCATCTTCAAGGAGCTTGTGCGCGAACTGAAATAATCCCCATCCCTGTGCGCTGAGAAAGGAGCAGACATGCTTCAGGCAAAAAGCGCACAAAAGCGACAGACCGCAATACCGCTGAAAAGACGCAATCCCGTGGACGGTACGCTGGTGATCATCCTCATCATGCTGCTGCTCGCGGGATTGCTGGTTCTATTTTCCGCGACGTTCTATACCGGCACCTCCACGCGCAGCCCGTACAGCGAGGTGCTCAAGCAATTGCTGGGCATCGGGCTGGGCACGGCGGCGTGCATCGTCACCAGCCGCATTCCGTACCGCTGCTGGCAGCATCCGTATGTCGTGGTGGGCGGACTGGCGCTCTCCGCGGTGCTGCTGGTGCTGGTCATTATACCGGGCGTTGGCGTGTACATCAACGGTTCGCGGCGGTGGCTGTCGCTGGGCGGATTGTCCTTCCAGCCGTCAGAAATTGCGAAATTCGCTGTGGTGCTGTATATGGCGACGACGCTGACCTACCGCGGCGAGCGCATCCGCCGTCTCTTCACGGGCATTGTGCCAGTGCTGGTCGTGCCGGGAATTGTATTCCTGCTGATTCTGGAGCAGCCGAACCTGTCCACCGCAGGGTCAATCCTCATCGTCAGCCTGATTCTCATCATCATGGCGGGCGCGAAGTGGCGGCATATTCTGCTGATGCTCATCGGCGGGCTGGGCGTGGGCGCGTTCTACGCATGGTCGGAGCCGTATCGGCGGCGGCGCCTTCTGTCCTTCCGCAACCCCTTTTCCATGATGAGCGATGAGGGCTATCAGCTCAGCCAGTCGCTGATTGCGTTCGGGTCGGGCGGCATTTTCGGCATGGGCCTGGGCATGGGGCGGCAGAAGTATGCCTATCTGCCGTACCCGGAGAGCGATTTCATCTTCGCCATCGTCGGGGAGGATTTCGGGCTGCTGGGCTGCTTGATTGTGGTGGCGCTGTTCGTGGCGCTGATGCTGCGGGGGATGCGAATCGCCATGCGCTGCCCGGATAAGTTCGGCACGCTGCTGGCGGCGGGGATTACCAGCAGCATCAGCGTGCAGGCGTTCCTCAACATGGGCGTGGTTGTGGGCATTCTGCCAACGACGGGGCTGCCCCTGCCGTTCTTCTCCGCCGGTGGTACGTCGATTTCCATCACGATGGCAGCCATCGGCATCCTGCTCAATATTTCCCGTGAATCAGCTATTTGAACTGCGAAATTGGCACAGCGCCTGTTTTCCGGCATAGGCTGAAGCACAGGAGGTGGACGCGGATGGAAGCGTTTGTTGTGCGGGGCGGAAGAAAGCTGGAGGGTACGATGCGCGTCGATGGCGCGAAGAACGCGGCGCTGCCCATTCTCGCGGCTTCGGTGCTGACGGAGGAAACGGTGGTGCTGCAAGGCGTGCCGATGATTTCCGACGTGCGGAAGATGACGGACATCCTGACGATGCTGGGCTGCCAGATTCGCCGTGATGGACACACGCTGACGCTTGACGCGGGCGGGTTGAACCGCACGGAAATGCCGGACGCTCTCTCCAAGCAGATTCGCTCGTCTATCTTCCTGCTCGGGCCGATTCTCTCGCGCTTCCGGCAGGCGACGGTTACATATCCCGGCGGCTGCGAAATCGGACTGCGCCCCATTGATTTGCACCTGTCAGGCCTGCGCAGTCTGGGCGTGGTGATTCACGAGGAGGGCGGCGTGATTCACTGCGACGGCGGCAATATGCACAGCGGCGAGGTTCATCTGGACTACCCCAGCGTCGGCGCGACGGAGAATATCCTGATGGCGGCGGTGCTGCTGCCGGGAATTTCTGTTATCCACAACGCGGCGCGCGAACCGGAAATCGTCGATTTGGCGAACTTCATCAACGCAATGGGCGGAAGCGTCCGCGGCGCGGGCAGCGCGGTTATGACGATTGAGGGCGTGAAGCACCTGCACGGCGCGCGATGGACACCTATGGCCGACCGCATTGTCGCCGGAACGCTGCTGGCGGCGGGGGCAATTACGGGCGGCACCATTGAGCTGACCCGCGCCCCGGTTCAGGCGCTGCTGGCGGTGAATGCGAAGCTGCGCGAAATGGGCTGCGACGTGCGCGAGGAAGAAAAACGCGTTATTCTGACTGCGCCGGAGCGTTTGACAGCGTTTGCACAGCTGCAGACGCAGCCGTATCCCGGATTTCCAACGGATATGCAGGTGCAGATGCTGGCGCTGCTGTCCGTGTCCGAGGGGACGGGCGTGGTTGTGGAAAACGTGTTCGAGAACCGATTTACCCACGCGGGGGATTTGAACCGCATGGGTGCGCGCATCCTATGCAGCGGGCGAACGGCGGTTGTTCGCGGTGTCCCGGAACTGTACGGCGCACGGGTGACAGCGCGCGATCTGCGCGGTGGCGCGGCGTTGACGCTGGCGGGACTAAAGGCACAAGGCGAAACGCAGGTGGACGGCGCGGAGCTCATCGACCGCGGCTATGAGCATTTTGAGACACAGCTGACCTGTTTGGGCGCGGATATCCGCCGCGTACACGCGAACGCATAATCAGGACAGCACGGAAGGAGGAATGACCCCCGTGACACAGGACAACTGGCAGCCGGGCACGCCGCCGGGTGGCAGACGGCGCACACAGCATCCGACAGCAGAAAACCCGTTTGAGGAACCGGAACAGTCGCCGGAACTGCGTCAGGAACGCTCGCCGGATCTGTACCGGGCGACAAACCCCTTCTGGAATCAGCCGTTTCGGGACGCAGAATCAGCTTCTGCGCCCCCTGATTTGGGTGAGCCGCCGCAGAGTCCCCCGCCGGAAGCGTCGGTGTGGAGCCATCCGCCTGTGCTGGACACAGACAGCTACTCGGAGGAAACGCAGAAGCGCTATCACCGCACGCAGCGGGTGTGGAAAGCAATCGTGCCGCTTGCGCTTGCCATTCTCTTTGTCGCGTTCCTGTTCGGGGGTGTGCTGACTGTCCGCAACATCAGGGTGACGGGCAACGCGCGCATCAGCGCGGAGGAAATCATCCGCCTGTCTAAACTGAAACTTGGGCAGTCGTCGTTAATTAACGAGAAGGAAATTTCCAATCGTATCGAACAGAATCCGTATCTGATTTGCCGGATGGTGTCTCTGGAATCCTTCGACACGATTTGTATCGAGGTTAAGGAGCGGCAGGAGGTCACGTTCCTGACTACATCGGGCATCGGCGTAATTACCGACGCGCACGGCTACGTCCTGCGCACGGTGCAGAACGCGAACGAATCGCATCCGGAGCTGGTGCGCGTGCAGGGCTTAAGCGTCAAAAAGACGATCATCGGGCAGAAGCTGATTGCCAATCAGCAGAAGCAGCTGGACGCTGTGACCGAGGTGCTGCTGCAGCTGACCGTTATGGGCGGACTTGACCAGATTGCCGTATTAGATGTCAGCTCGCTGGACAGAATACGGATGCAGACGATGGACGGCATGGAAATTGTGCTGGGGGATTCATCGCTGCTGCATGAGAAGCTGCGGGCGTTCCTGATCGTTCGCACGGAGCTTTCGACAATGGGCAAAACGGGCGGCACACTGACGCTGACGGACGCGGTGAATCCGGTTTATGCGCCGCCGACGGTGTAATACTATCATCATCAGCACCGCAAAACATGAAAATCGGATAAAAATGACGGCGAAAAACATTCAAAACGCCCGAAAGCACTTGCATTCCAGAGAAAAAAGGCTTATAATGAAAAATGGTATATTGGATAGGTGACTGCGCCTGTCTGGCGGGGAAAAGCCGTCTGCTGACAGGCTGGCAGAAACCAAGGTACAGGGGTGTCAGAACCGCAATTTTCCCGGCTTCAGCCGTCCGGCAGAACGGCCAGACCGGGAAACAGGGGGTATGAGAGTTCATGAAGATTACGGTACCGACGATTGACTTTGGAACCAGCAAAATCGTCACGATGGTCGCGCAGAGCAATGGCGAACGCTGTGATATCGTTGGCTCCGGCGCTGTGCCGTACAGCGGATATTTGCAGGATGGCTGGAACAACCCCGATGAGATTCGGGATGTGATTCGCACGGCCATTGATCAGGCGCAGAAAACCGGCAACTGCCGCATTCATGAGCTGAATGTCGGTGTGCCGGGTATGTTTACACGCGTGATTGTCAAGGAAGTGCATGTGTCGCTAACCGGGCCTGATCCGCATGTTACAGCGCAGGATGTCCGCGCTTGCTTCAAGCTGGCGGAAGAATCCGGCGGCGACCGCATCATTCATTCCGCGCCCGCGTGGTTCCGCGTGGATGACGGCAAAAAGACGCTGTCGCCCGTGGGTATCAAGGGTCGCGAACTGTCCGCCATGATTGCGCTGGTGACGGCGGACAAGTATTTCATTGATGATATCACCTACCGCCTGCGCGATATGGATATTGAGCCCCGCGAGTTCTACTCCACCGTCGCCGGGGAAGCGACATATGCCCTGAGCCAAGATGAGCGCGACAAGACGGCAATGCTCATCGATATTGGCTATCTGTGCACCGATGTGATGGTGATGGAGGGCGACGCGCTGATTTTCCACAAGTGCCTCGACATTGGCGGCGGTCATATTTCGGCGGACATTGCGGAGCAGCTGAATATTCCATTTCCGTTCGTGGAGGAAAAAATTAAGCAGACGTACAGCTTCAACAGCACGAATCAGGATGAAACGTATGTCATTCCTGCGACGGAGGATGAACCCGCCCGCACTGTCCGGCGCGACGAAGTGACCCCGATTATCGAAGCGAAAGTGGAGGAAATCGCGGAGGCCATCAACAAAGCGCTGGAAGAAGGCGGCGTGAAGCTTGGCAAGTGGTCGAACGTCTATCTGACCGGCGGCGGCTTGATTCTCAATAAGGGAGGCAAGGACTTCCTTGCGGGCAAACTCCACCGAATCATCCGGGAGGCCCAGCGCACCAACAACAAAATGACCAGCCATGTTTTCTCCAGCGCCGTCGGGTTGACCATTCTTGTCGTGACGACGCAGGAAGAGCAGAAAGCACCAGAAGGCGGTGCAAAGGGGCTGTTCAGCCGTGCATTCCGCTGGCTGATGGGCTACTGATTGCAAGAAAACGCGGCATACAGGGCAAGATACCATATGAGCATATGAGTCAGGGGGATGCAACGTGATTGAAATTCAGAATGACCAATTGACCAGCAATTATGCTTCCATCAAGGTCGTGGGATGCGGCGGCGGCGGCGGCAACGCGGTCAACCGCATGGTCGAATCCGGCTTGCGCGGCGTGGAGTTCATCGCCATCAATACCGACATGCAGGCTTTGCAGATGTCCGGCGCGCAGACGAAAATCCAGATTGGTGAGAAAGTCACCAAGGGTCTGGGCGCAGGCGCGGTGCCGGAAGTCGGTCGCCGCAGCGCAGAGGAATCCCGCGAGGAAATCGCGGGTGCACTCAAGGGTGCTGACCTGGTGTTTGTCACCGCGGGCATGGGCGGCGGCACGGGCACGGGCTGCGCGCCGGTCGTGGCGGAAATTGCCCGCGAACAGGGCGCGCTGACCATCGCGGTTGTGACCAAGCCTTTCGCCTTTGAGGGCAAGCAGCGGATGCGCAATGCGGAAGCGGGCATCTCTGACCTCAAGCAGCGCGTCGATACGCTCGTTGTCATCCCGAATGACCGGCTCTTGCAGGTCGTCAGCAAGGGGACGAGCATGGTCGAGGCGTTCGGCATTGCGGACGAGGTGCTGCATCAGGGCATCCAGGGCATCAGCGACCTGATTGCTGTGCCTGCGCTGATCAACCTTGACTTCGCAGACGTCAAGACCGTCATGGAATCCGGCGGCATGGCGCATATGGGCATCGGCTACGGCGAAGGCGAGAACAAGATGATTGACGCCGCCAAGAACGCCATTTCCAGCCCGATGCTGGAGACGTCCATCAGCGGTGCGCGCGCGGTGCTGATCAACATCACTGGCGGCAAGGATATTTCCATCATTGATATCAACGAAGCGGCAAACCTCGTCATGGAGGAAGCCGATCCCGATGCGAACATCATCTTCGGCGCGGGCATCGACGAGTCCATGGGCGACAAGGTGCGCATCACCGTGATTGCGACGGGCTTTGAGAAAACGCCGTTCCCGCCGCGTGAGCCGGTCAAGTCTGCGCGCGATATCAACCGCGATCGCCTCTATGGCAGCAATTACGGCGCGACCGGTGCGACCGGTGCGACCGGTGCGACCGGTGCGACCGGCAGCTATACGCCCGGCAACTACGGTGCGACGGGCGGGTACACGCCGTCCTACACCAGCAGCGACAGCTACAGCAGCCATCCGACCATGGGCGTTCCGCAAGCGCCGATGACGCAGCAGCCGGCACAACCCGCGTATTATGCGCCCCAGCAGCCCGCGCAGCCGCAGCAGCCGGCGTATGGTCAGCCGCAGCTGTTTGGCAATCAGCCCCAGCAGCTGGATTACGCGCAGCAGGGCTACACTGGCAATATGCAGCCTGTGCAGCAGCAGTACGCGGGCGGTGCAACCGGCCCGATGCCCTCTGTGCAGCCGCAGCAGCCCAAGCGCCCGACGACGGACGCCAACGGCGTACCTTCGTTCATGAAGCGCCGCGGCAACTAATATACACTACCAGCCCTGTTTCCGACGTGGAAGCAGGGCTTTTTGCATATTAGGATGAAAATTGCATTAGAAAAGGGCCTGTTCGCTTGACAAAACTTGCGCAAATATGGCAAAATGACGTTGATAGGAAAGATGCGTTTAAGCGAAATAGGAGGTAGAATGATGAAACGATGGATTTCTATGCTGCTGGCGCTGATGCTGCTGATGCTGGGCATGGCGACGGCGGAGGATGCGCCGGATGACGCTTGGGAATACGAGCTGGTCGGGCACGCAATAGAACTTGTGCGGCAGATGGATGCGCAGGAGCGAGGGCGGCTGTTTGAGGACACGCTCAATATTACAGAGGTGGCATGTACAGAAACGCCGCAGCCGATTGACCGTGGAATGCCCCGGCAGGCGTTCATCAGCGTCAACGGCACGGACAAGTCGGCGTCGGTGCTGTTTTTTGCGCTGATGATGATGGATGCCAGCGCGGACACGGATGCGACGGACGAGACGGAAAACGCCTATCTGCGGATTGTAGAGCGCACGTTCGCGGTATCCCCGGAATTCGGGATGGACGCGCAGGAAACGAGCGCCGCCGCGAACTTGCTTTACGCCGGGGATGCGCCGGAAATGGGACTGTTGCTGCTGTCTTACGGCGAGCATGGCGCGGTGCTGGTGCGCTGGTTCGCGGAAAACGGCTGTGTGTGCCTGACGGCGATTCCGGCGGCGCATCAGGCGACCGAGCTGACAACGGACAAGCTGAGCGAATTCTACGCAGGCGAATTTGAGGAAGTTGACCTGTCCCGCGCGGCGGTGCTGGCGGAATCGGAGCAGCATCAGCCGGACGAGGAGACCATCCGGCAGCTTGCCCTGCAATCAGCGCAGGAGATGCAGCACTGGGCGGCGCTGAGCGGCGAGCAGGAGGGCATTGTCCCGTGGAATACAGCGGAGACGGCGGTGCAAATCAGCATACTCGACTACGATGCGTCGCAGATGACGGCGTTTGAAGCGCAGATGCAGCAGTGCGGCAAGACGGAGACCAAGTTCCTCGACATACTGGCGATTGCGCTGTACCCCTGCGACGCGCACGATGCGAGCGGTTTGCTATATCTGCGACCGAGGGCGGGTACGCCCATTGTGGTGGCGTGGCAGGCAATGAACGGCGCGGTGGTGATGCGCAGCGTGTACGCGCCGCAGGATGAAGAGGACGATACGTGGGAGCAGACGGCGGTCATCAATGGCATCATGACGGCGCGGAAGCTGGTGGACATGGTGTCAAACGACGCTTTTGTGGATTGGCAGCAGTGGCGGAAAGAGGACACCATCGGCGACATTGACCGACTTCGCAGTGCTGACGTTTCGCGCCCGACGGAAGTCTGGATTTGTCCTGACACGTTGAGCAATGAATGGGGCGCTGTGACGCTTCGCAACAATGAAATGCTGACGGTGACGAATCAGCCGCATACGCTGTCACTGCTGCTGTGCTTTGCGCCGAACGCGCTGATTTGCGTGGAAATTTCGGGAGGTGCGGAGGAAAACGACTATTCTGCCCATGTGCCGCGGTACACGAAGGAAGATATTCTGCACAAATGGGGAGACAAAGCGTACTCGTGGGATACAGCGAATCTGCCGGACACGCTGGATTGGGTTCGCTCGGATGTCATATTTGGCGACACGGCGGAGAAAATTTTGCGGAACTACATTGTGTATGACGGAGACGGCGGCGACCTGCTGAACGGCAAGGAATATCTGCTTCAAGTGAGATTGAAGCCGGAAGTGTGCGAAAGTCTGGTAATTCCGCCGGAATATGCGGATGCGGGCATTCAGGCTTCGTGGCTGTACTATCCGGCAGAGATGGCGATGAATCAGCTGGCAATCATTGACCCGGAGGAAGAGAAAAGTCAGCAGTGGATTAGCGCACACATCATGGAGTACATGCGGCGGCATGGCACTGCGGAAGGCGTGACGACGGAGGAAGAAGGATGGGGGATGACTGTGCTGATTCCGGAGACGGGTGCGCCGGTTCAAATGCTGTGGCGGGTACAGAACGGTATGATGCGCGCGCATGTTGTCTGGATGCCGTCGGAGCAGCTTCGCGCGTGCGAAACGAACGAGGACTTGGCGGCGCTGCTGAATGCGCAGGTGCCGGGAATTGTGCTGGAATAATCCTGCAAGGGAAATGAAATGGGAAATAAAGAAAGGAAGAAACCCATGAAGAAGATGCTTGCAATTCTGCTTGCCCTGCTGATGATGCTCAGCGGTATGGCGACAGCGGAAGAAACGACGGATAACAACACGAACATCAGCCATATGCTGGAACTGTGCCAGCGCGTGGATATCCTCCTGCACAGCGACCGCATTGTGGCCGATTTGGTGGGCGACACGGACGCCGCTATCACCGAGGAACAGAAGATTGTCAATCGCCTGCGCGCGGGAAACCGCACGATGCCATCCGCCGTCTACTATGTCACGGGCGAAACGCTGCTGGCAGGCTTCATCGGCGATAACCCGGATTACACCGACACGCCGGAGCAGCGCAGGGTGCTTCAGCTGATGCCGCAGCGCATTTTGATGGAGCAGCAGGATACATATGGCAAGCAAATGCTGAACCAAATGGCGCGCTCGACGCAGTATCCCAAGCCGGACGGCGAGCCGGAAATGGGCATGTATATCGCTCTGTACTCGGATGCACTGCCGATGATGAGCTTTTGGATCAGCGATGGCACGGTGAACGAGATGTACTGCACGCCGGTGCTCTCGGATGAATTGGCGGCGTGCAAATCCGCTGAAGAAGTGACGGCGTGGTTCGCGGCGCAGCAAATGCCTGAACTTGCCTGCACGGGGGTGGATTTGGCGGGCGTTGCGGCGTATCCCTTTACGGAGGATCCGTTCGGCGACGAGGGCGAGCCTGTGCCGTTCGAGCGTCTGGCAGAAGCGGGCAATGCGCTGGATGAACTGATAGAAAGCCGCTATTTGCAGACAACGTGGGGCATCAGCGACGAGAATGTGGCGAAGCTGGCGGCATACGCGCATGAGGGGCAGTCGCCGCGCAGCATCTACCGTATTGAGCTGATGGAATCGTCGATGGCGCAGATGCTCCGTTTGACTTACCGTTCGGAAGCGCCGCAGGTGCTGTACGAGGTAACCTGCTCGTGGGCAATGGAAATGTATCGCATGGTGACACTCTTTGCCATGTACGACGAATACAACGCGGGCGTGCGGACGTTGTATCAGCAGGAAGAGGACGAGGATGAGGAAAGCGACAGCCTCTTCACGGACGAAACGAGTGAGACGGATACGCCGGATGAATCCCTGAAGACGGAAGTGGAGAATTTCCAGAAACTGATGCAAGAAATCGACGCGCGCTACTCGCTGATTATGAACCAAGCCACGCAGAAACACTTGTACCTTGACTTGAACGAACGCACCAATGCCATGTATGTACTGCTGTACGATGAAGGCGCGCCGATTCTGGTGATGTCGAGCATGGAGAACGGCGTTTCGTGCCTGCATGTGCGCTATTTCCCGACGGCGCAGTTGGAAAACTGCCAGAACACAACGGACTTGATGTTCTACTTCACCGGCAACAATGTCCCGTTTGAAGTGACGGAAATCCTGCCGCAGGGTGATTTAGCGGACATGGCGGAAGCTGCGCAGTAAGCAAAGAAACGCCGCGCAAGGATTGGGCGAATCCTAAAAGTGACGGCACCGAAGGAGTGTCGGGGGCGAACGGAAAGCCCTGCGCCCCAAAGCAGAATATCCATAACAAAACACCGCCGCACCGGAAAGCAAATTACGGTGCGGCGGCGCGTTTTGTTATGGGGCAAAAATCGACGCAGGCAGTTCCGCGTCTTGCTTTTCTTCCGGCTTTGGGGCGAAAAGTCCGCTGAACCACCGGCTCAGCGCACTCGGCTTCTCCACCCGCGCCACCTGCACGCTCTGTGTTCCTTCCAATAGAATGCCATTGTCCAGCAGCTCCGCGTGCACGGGAATTACGCGATATGTGTACGTTACGCCGGGCTGGGCGCGGTTGTCGGTGTAGTAGAGCGTTTCGCCCGCGGCGGCGCGAAGCTCGGTCAGGATGAAACTCTCTCCGGCAGCGTCGCGCTGAACGCGGTAGACGGCGGCATCACTGGCCTGAATGACCAGCAGCGGCTGCCCATCGTCAGAATGCGAAACGGAGAAGGATTTCGCGGACGCGGGTGCATTCCAAACATCGCTCTTCTTCTTCGGCTGTGTGCCGTCGAGGAAAACCTCATTCAGGCGGTAGGCGCTCGGTGTGAGCGACGTGGCCAGCATCGGTTCGCCGCGCCACTCGATGGCCTTCTTGTCAATGTCCGCGCTGACGATGCCCTTGGGCTTGGTGAAATCGGGTTTCTTGCGTCCTGTATACCACGCACGGAGGAAATTGCGCGCCAGCGAAGCGGGATTCGTGCCGCCAGAGACGCGGTTGGGCAGGCGATGCGCCGCGTCCGGCTCGTCGTAGCCCATCCAGACGGCGGTGGATAATTCCGGGGTGTACGCTGCCATCCACACGTCACGGTTGCCGCCGCCGCTTTCATTGACCGTGCCGGTTTTGCCTGCGACAGGTGTCCCCGCGCTGGAGAGGCGTGTGCCCGTGCCGGAAGAAATGACGGTTTTGAGCAGACTCGTCATCAGATACGCGGACTGCGCCGACAGCACGCGCGTGCCGGTGGTTTCGCGCTCGTAGATGACATTGCCGTCACGGTCGGTGATGCGCTCGATGAAGTACGGCGCGTAGTATGTTCCGCCGTTGGCAAAGGGCGCGTACGCCGCCGCCATCTGCACGGGGGATGTGCCGTAGGTCATGCTGCCCAAGGCGAGGGAGAGATTCGCGTCGCGGTCATCCAGTTCAATGCCGACGCTTCGCAGATAGCGCTGCGCAGTCTGGACGCCAATGGCTTGCAGCACCTTCACGGCGGGGATGTTCAGGCTGTTTTTGAGCGCCGTGCGGACGGTCACGTTTCCGTAGTAAGCATTGCCCGCGTTGCGCGGCTTGTAAGTGCCGAAAGCGGTTGGCGCATCGAGAATTACGCTGGCACACGTCCATCCGGCGGATTCAATCGCGGGGGCATAGACCGCCAGCGGCTTGAGCGCACTGCCGGGTTGACGGCGCAGCTGGGTCGCACGGTTCAATCCGCGGCGGGTGACGTATTTGCGTCCGCCGACAATGGCACGCACTGCTCCGCTGCTCGTGTCCACCGCGGCGGATGCAGCCTGCACGGGCGTGCCGTCCTTGTTATCAGCGGGAAAGACATCCGTCAGGTACTGCTCGTCCATGATGCGCTGCATGTCCGGGTCAAGCGTCGTGTCGATGCGGTAGCCGCCCGCAAGCAGCGTTTCGGCGCTCACGTCCAGCCGGGATTCGGCCTCATCCAGCACGGCATCGACGAACCAGCCGTAATCTGTCTGCACCTGCGGCGCGCTGCGGGCGGTCAGTTCCTCCGCCATTGCCGCGTCGTATTCCGCCTGTGTCAGCATATTTTCCTCCAGCATGATGGACAGAATGTACTCCCGGCGCTCGCGGTTGCTCTCCGGCGCGGATTGCAGGCTGTACGCGGATGGCGCTTTGATGGCAGCAGCGAGGGAGGCTGCCTGCGCAGGGGTCAACTCCGCCGCATCAACGCCGAACGTGACTTCTGCCGCCGCCTGCACGCCGTATGCGCCCTGTCCGAAGTAGATGAAATTCAGGTACATGTCCAGAATCTCGTCTTTCGTGTACTGCTTTTCCAATTGCAGCGCGAGGTGAATTTCCTCCAGCTTGCGCGCAATCGTCTTCTGGCTGGACAAGTGGGAGAGCTTAATCAGCTGCTGGGAGATGGTGGATGCGCCCTGACTGAACGCGCCGTCGCGGACGTTGGTGAGCATGGCGCCGATGATGCGCGTGATGTCAAAGCCCGGATGCTTGTAGAAGCGCAAATCCTCCGCAGCAAGGAACGCATTTACGACGTGCGCGGGCAGACGCGACGTGTCGATGACCGTACGGTTCTCCTTGCCGACAAGCGAGGTGACGTAATCGCCGTTCTTATCGTGAATGGCGCCGGTCTGGGCAAGCGACGTGAGGCGGGACGGGTCAAGCGACTGCCAATCCGCCACGGAAAACGCCTGATACGCCCAAACCGCGCCGCCGAGCAGCAGCATCAGCAAAATTGCCCAAATCGCCGGAAGCACCCAATGCCTTTCTTTCTTCATGCCTGCCACGCCTCCCATATTTCTCTTTCCATCCTGCCCCGAAAATAAAAAAAATCTGCATGGAAATATTTTTCATCACTCAATAGAGAGACGGTTTACGAAAAAAAGCAGATATTTCGTTTTTTTTGTGAAAAAAGACTGGTCAAACGGGTGAAATTGGTCTATAATAAAGCACAGACAGATAGACGCGGCAGATGCCCGTCTGATTGAAGGAGGAAAACTGTGCGGAAACTTCTTGCGATTCTGCAAATCTTCGTGCTGATGGCAGTAATGGCGCTGCCGACAGCTTTCGCCGCCGAAGCGCCGATTATGCTTGCCGGCTTGGAAGCTGCGTCGTCCTCCAGCAGCACGGAAGCGCAGCATGACTGGGATACGAACTTATTCTTCCAAACAATGCAGGAAAAAACCGGAATTGCCTTCTCCTTTACCGAATACGTCAGCCGAGAGGCATGGACGGAGGCGAAAACGGAAATGCTGGCGGGCGAGGTTGCCATGCCGGATATGTTCTTCAAGGCGGAACTGACCCCGCAGGAGACGCTGGCGTTCTATGAAGCGGGCAAGCTGATTGACCTGCGCCCGTATCTGGCGGAGTACGCGCCGCACGTCTGGGCGCTGCTGGAAGCCAATCCGGAATGGATGGAAGCCGTTTCGCTGCCCGACGGCGCGATTGTCGCACTGCCGAGCATCAACGAACTGGCGCCGAACAACACCATGTGGATTAACAAGACGTGGCTTGACCGCTTGAAAATGGCTGCGCCGACGACCGCGGAGGAACTGACGGAGGTGCTTCGTCAATTCCGCGACCGCGACATGAACCAGAATGGCAGCCGGAGCGACGAAATCCCGCTGTCCTTCGTGAGCATGTGGGACTTGCGCTTCTTGGCGCACGCGTTCGGCATCAACGCGGATGATTACTACCTGACGGAACAGAATGGAAAAATCAGCGAAGTGCTGACGACGGAGGAAAACCGCGCGTTCCTGACGTGGCTGCACGAGCTGTACACTGAGGGGCTGCTGGATTCGCAGGGCTTTATGGCCATGCGGCTGGTGGAGGCGGCAACGTCCTCGTCATCTTCCAGCAGCAGCGAAACGGCGAAGTATGGCGTATTCTTCGGTGCAACGCCGCAGGACGTGGTCGGCGTGAATCTCGCGTCGGAGTATATCGCGCTTGATCCACTGCTGTACAACGGCCAGCAGGTTTACCGCGATTTCACCGGCGACCTCTATCGCGGCACGTTCGCGATTTCATCCACCTGCGCAGAGCCGGAAAAGCTGCTGCAATGGGTTGATTATCTCTACACGGACGAGGGCTTCCTGGCGGCGCAGGTCGGCAAGGAAGGCGAGGACTACGACTGGAACGACGATGGCACATGGGCGTATGCCCGCACGGCGGAGGAAGTTGTCGCCATGCAGGGCACGAATACCATTTGGACAACCTCGATGCCCTCCTATGCCAGTGCGGAAATTCAAATGAAAATGGATGATGACGCAACGCACGCACTGGCAGCGGAATTGGCGCGCGTCCGGCAATGGGAAAAGCGTGCAATGCCGCTGCTCTACCTGACGCAGGAGCAGATGAACCGTGTCACAGAGCTGCAAAGCGGCATCAGCACCTATGCAGAAACGCGCATGGCGTGGTTCGTCGCGGGTGACGTGGAACTTAATGATGAAACATGGGCAGATTTCTGCGTGCAGGTGAAGGCGCTTGGCATCGACGAGATGGTCAGTATCTGGCAAAGTGCCTATGACAACGCATGGCATCTTGACAAGTAATACTATTTCCTGCATTCACCTGCACCATCTGCTCGCGCCTTGGCGCATTCTCATTTGAAAATAGTATATACATACGCAAACCATTCAAGAAACCATCCATTGAATGAAAGGACGGAACAAACATGAATCAGTACGCCACGATGATCCGCAACCTAAAATCGCCTGAGGTGATGGAACGCCTGATGCACCTGTACGGCCGCCGCGACGGTATGCTGGTGGAGCAGACGGGACGCTATATTGGTTTGCTCAAACGGCATGAAGAGCTGTTCCACGAGAACCGCGAAGTGCTAATGATCAGCGCCCCCGGCCGCACGGAAATTGGCGGCAACCACACCGACCACAACCGCGGGCGTGTGCTGGCGGCGGCAATCAACCTGGATACGCTGTCGGCGGTTTCCGCGCGCGACGATATGATGGTGGAAATCCACTCCGACGGCTATCCTGCCATCAAGGTGGATTTGGGCAGCCTTGATGTCGTTGAAAAGGAGAAGGGGAAAACCCATGCGCTGGTGCGCGGCGTGGCGGCGCGGATGGCGGAACTGGGCTACAAAATCGGCGGCTTCAACGCGGCGGTGACGTCGAACGTCATGTCCGGCAGCGGCTTGAGCAGCTCGGCGGCGTTCGAGGTGATGACGTGCGCCATCTTCGACGCGCTCTACAATGGCTTCACCATCGACTACAAGACGCGCGCGAAAATCAGCCAGTACGCCGAAAACGTGTATTTCGGCAAGCCCAGCGGTCTGCTTGATCAGATGGCGTCTTCCGCTGGCGGTCTGGTGACGGTGGACTTCAAGCACGATGACCCCGATGTGCGCCCGATGCACTTTGACTTTGCCAAGTACGGTTATTCGCTGGTCGTGGTGGCGACGGGCGGCAATCACGCTGATTTGACGGACGATTACGCGGCGATTCCGGCGGAAATGAAGAAGGTGGCGGCACTGTTCAATGAACCGTACCTGCGCCGTGTGCGCCCGGAGGAGTTCTATCAGGCGCTGCCGACCCTGCGCGGCAAGGTGAGTGACCGGGCGCTGCTGCGCGCCATGCACTTCTTTGAAGAGGACGAGCGCGTGGTTCGTCAGGTGGCGGCGCTTGACCGCAACGACCTGTTCGCGTTCCTGTGGGAAATCATCTGTTCTGGTCGGTCGTCGTATATGTATTTGCAAAACGTCTATGCGAACCCGAAGGATCAGAGCCTGTCGCTTGCGCTGGCGATGGCGGAACACATGATGCTGGACAAGGACGGCGCGTGGCGCGTGCACGGCGGCGGATTCGCCGGTACGACGCTGAACTTCGTGCCGGACAAGCTGCTGAGTCAGTTCATCGAGACGATGGAAGGCACGTTCGGGGAGCATTGCTGCAATGTGCTGGACATCCGTCCGGAAGGCGCTGCCGTGCTGCGGCTGGAATAATGAAATAATTTCGGCAAAATCTTGACAAGGACTGCCGCCTGTGCTATCATAACGATGGCGCGGGCGGCAGATTTTGCTGAAACGCGCGAAACAACTGCACAAGCCACTTGGAGCTTCTTCGGGGCAGGGTGAAATTCCCTACTGGCGGTACAGCCCGCGACCCTTCCGCACCGCAATGGGCAGGAAGGCTGAGCCGGTGAGACGAAAGTCAATTCCGGCGCCAACAGTATAGTCTGGATGAGAGAGGAAAGCTGGAAATATGCGCGGAATTTTGGCGAGCATGCCGAAGTTCCGTGATGTTCCGCCCCTGAAAAGCGAACCTGCTTCAGGGGCGTGCATATTTTTAAGGAGGCTTGTCCTATGACAAAGCAGAAAACCCGTTCCAATCTCTCTGTCCAGTACATGACGCGCATCGCCATTCTGGGCGCACTGTCCGCCGTCCTGTTCCCGCTGGAAATCCCGATTGTCGCGTTCTACAAGCTCGACTTCAGTACGCTTCCGGCGCTGCTCGGCGCGTTCTCGATGGGTCCGCTGCCGGGTCTGGCGATTCTGCTGATTAAGGACTTGTCACGTCTGGCGTATTCGTCGAGCATGTATGTTGGGGAGCTGGCGGATTTCATCATGAGCGCGGCATTCATCCTGCCCGCGTCGCTGATTTACCGCAAGCACAAGACGCGCAAAACCGCGCTGGTCGGCATGGCGGTCGGCACGCTGTGCATGATTGTGGTGTCGGTGCTGGTGAACTGGAAGATGATGATTCCGTTCTACATGACCGCGTTCAACATGGACATGGAAGCGATTATCGGCATGGCGCAGAAGGCACTGCCGTTCGTGGATACGGAATGGAAGGTGTTGCTGTATGTGACGGCGCCGTTCAATCTGCTGAAGGGCTTTGTGCTGAGCCTGCTGACGTTTGTGCTGTATAAGCGCCTGTCGCCGATGCTGCACGTCCGGAAGTAAAGAAAATAAACACGCGGACACAGCCTGAAAGCGCGCACAACTCAATCGCGAAAAAGGGTCAAGGGGCAACGCCCCTTGCGCCTCCTTATAATAGGAAGGAACATAACTATGAGAACACATTCTCCCAATGAAACACGCGAACTGGCGAAAAGGCTGGCGAAAGAGCTTCGGAGGGGGGATGTGCTTCTTTTGTGGGGCGATTTGGGCGCGGGCAAGAGCGAGTTTACGCGCGGACTGGCGCAGGGGCTCGGCGTGACGGCAACCGTCACCAGCCCGTCGTTCACCATCCTCAACGTTTACGACGACGGGCGAATTCCCCTGTACCACTTCGACTGGTATCGGCTGAACAGCGTCGAGGAGCTGTACGAAATGGGCATGGAGGAGTTCCTCGGCGGCGACGGCGTGGCGGTGGTTGAGTGGCCCAGCCAGTGCCCCGAAGCCATTCCGGAAACGCACCTTGCCATCCGCCTGACCCCGGTGGACGAAACGACACGCGATGTGACCATTACTCCGATGGGCGGATTCCGTGAAATATCCTTGGAGGAAGAACAATGAAGCTGCTTGCTGTGGATACATCCGGGCCGGTGTGCGGCGTGGCGATTTTGACGGAGGACGGCATTCGCCATGAGTGCGCCGTCATGAACCACAAGACGCATTCGGTCAACCTGCTGCCCATGATTGACAACGCCTTTCAGTCCACGGGGCTGACGATTCAGGACATGGATCGCTTGGCTGTCGTGGTCGGGCCGGGGTCGTTCACGGGCGTCCGGCTCGGCGTCAGCACGGTGAAGGGGCTGGCGCACGGCGCGGGGAAGCCCTGCGTCGCGGTCAACGCGCTGGAAGCAATGGCGGCGGGCATCAGCGGATTCAGCGGTGTCGTCTGCCCGATTCAGGATGCGCGCGCTGGGCAGGTGTACGGCGCAGCGTTCTCCGCGGGAGAAAATCGCCCGAATCGGCTGATGGCTGACACGCCGATGAAGGTTGAGGACTATGTGGCGGAAATCAGCCGCTTCGGCGACCGTTTTCTATTCCTCGGCGACGGTATGCCCGTGCATCGGCAAAAGCTGCAAACCCTACTGGGGGATGCTGCCACGTTCGCGCAGCCGCATCAGGCGTTCCTGCGCCCGGCAGCAGTGGCGTACCTTGCGTCGCTGGAGACGGAAACGGTTGATTACCTGACGCTCATGCCGCTCTACCTGCGCGCCCCGAACGCCGCGCTCAACAAGAAGCTGACGGAGGGTCTCCATGCCTGAAATCACGATTCGTCGGATGACGATGGACGACGTGGACGGCGTGTATGCCGTGGAAATCGGCACGTTTGTCGATGCGTGGAGCCGCGACGCGTTCGTCAGCGACATGAAGAATCCTGTTGCACGCTACCTCGTGGCGGAGCAGGACGGGAAAATCATCGGCTATGCGGGTGCGTGGGTCATCCTCGATGAGAGCCACATCACCAACATCGCTGTGCTAAAGGAACACCGCGGGCAAGGGACGGGAAAACGCCTGACGCACGGGCTTCTGCAATACATCTCTAACCTCGGTGCGGCATACGCGACGCTGGAAGTTCGCCGCAGCAATGAAATCGCGCAGAACCTCTATAAGTCGCTCGGTTTTGTGCAGCTTGGCGTTCGCAAGCGCTACTATGCCGACAATGGCGAAGACGCGCTCATCATGGTCTGCGACCACATGCCGACGGCTGACCCGGATTTCACGGAAGCCGAAACGGTATTTGAAGAATAAGCAATGGCGCTCGTCACATGACGGGCGCTTTTTTGAAAGGAGCAGCCTATGGCGACGATTCTGGTGACGCACGGCATCCCGGCAGAGGGATTTTCGCTGCTTTCGGGAGAGAAAATTGTGATTCCGAAGCCGCTCATGCAGTTCTCGACGGACGAACTTGCGGCGCTGATTCCGGCGGCGGATGCGGTCGTTGCGTGCGGCGCGTTGCCGGGTGAAATCATCCGCAGGGGGACGAAGCTGCGCATTATCGCAAACTATGGCGCGGGCTATGACGGCGTGGACGTGCGCGCGGCGGCGGAATGCGGCATACCGGTCACGAACCTGCCCGACACCGTGACGGACAGCACGGCGGAACTCGCCATCGGGCTGATGCTCGCGGTTTCGCGCAGAATTGGGGAAAACAGCCTCCGCGCGCGAGAGGAAGCGCCGGAAAACCTGTTCGGCATGGGCAGAAACATGGGGCGCAGTCTGCGCGGGCAGACGCTGGGTCTCCTCGGCTGTGGGCGCATCGGCAAGCGGACAGCGGAAATCGCGGCGGCGCTCGGAATGCGCTGCATCGGGTACAGCTGGCACGGGGTGAATCATCCACAGGTGGAAAGCGTGACCCTGCCGGAGCTGCTGGCGCAGTCTGACGTGCTGTCCCTGCACTGCCCGCTGACGCAGGAGACGCGCCGGCTGCTTGACTGTTCTGCGCTGGCGCGAATGAAGCAGGGGAGCATCCTCATCAACACGGCGCGCGGGGCGATTGTGGATTGTGACGCACTGGCGGATGCGCTGGAATCGGGACACCTGCGCGGCGCAGGGCTGGACGTGTACCCGGATGAGCCGCACATTCCGCCGCGGCTGATCGCGCTGCCGCAGGTTGTGCTGACCCCGCACATCGGCACGAACACGCAGGAGACAAGGCTGCGGATGGCGGAGGAGTGCGCACGGCAGATTGCGGATGCGCTGGCGGGAAAACGACCGGAGCATGTGGTGAATGGGATAGAATAATGCCGAAATTAAAACAGCAGCAGGGGCGACAAACGTCTCTGCTGCTGTTTTTGTAAAGTCAAAATGGCGTGTTCAGGCGATAGCACGTTATTTCGTCCATGCGTCAAACTCTTCATCCGTCGCAAGCACGGTGTGTGTGCCGCCGACGGAATGTTCCGTTCCTTTGGCGTAATCAATGCCACTGGTGGCGTAGTTGTAGGTTAGGGCGACGCGGTGCTTTTCCACCACGGGGTTGGGGTGGGGGATGGCGGACAGCAGACTCTTGGTGTACGGATGAATCGGGTGGGAGAAAATCTCCTCCTTCGTACCGGATTCCACCATGTAGCCCAAATGCAGCACGCCGATGCGGTCGGATATGTACTTCACCATGCTCAAATCATGTGCGATAAACAAGTACGCGCACTGCGTTTCCTCCTGAATGTCCTTCATCAGGTTGACGACCTGCGCCTGAATCGACACATCCAATGCGGAAATGCACTCGTCAGCGATAATCAGCTTGGGGTTCATAATCAGGGCGCGGGCAATGCCGACGCGCTGACGCTGACCGCCGGAAAACTGGTGCGGATAGCGGGCAGCGTGCTCCGGCGAAAGTCCGACTTTCTTGAGCATTTCGCTGATTTTCTCCTCGCGCTCCTGCCGATTGGCGAAGCGGTGGTGGATGTCCATGCCTTCGCTGATGATGTCGCCGACCTTCTTGCGCGGATTCAGGCTCGCCATCGGGTCTTGGAAAATCATCTGCATATCCGAGCGGAGCATACTGCGCGTGTTGCGGTCAAGCGCGCCGGAAATCACCTTGCCGTTGAAGGTGATGCGACCGTCCGTCGGGTTATACAGGCGGATGATGCTGCGCCCGATGGTCGTCTTGCCGGAGCCGGATTCGCCGACCAGCCCGTAGGTTTCGCCCGGATAGATGTTGAAGGACACGCCGTTGACGGCCTTGACCGTATAGGTGCGGGAGACAGGAAAGTGCTGAACAAGATTTTCTACTTTCAATAGCGGCTCGCTCATAGATACTTGGCAGCCTCCTTCTTCGCCCGTTCAAGGCGCTCCTTCAATTCCTTCGGCATCTCAAAGGCGGGTGCGTCCGGGTGGAGCAGCCATGTGGCGGCGTAATGGGTTTCGGAAACTTTGAACAGCGGCGGTTCTGCCTTCTTGTCGATGACCATGGCGAAGCGGTTGCGCGCGGCAAAGGCATCGCCGACCGGTTCATGCAGGAGGTTGGGCGGACTGCCCGGAATGGAGTACAAGCGGTCATCAGCCGTCTCCAAATCCGGCATGGCGGACAAAAGACCCCATGTGTAGGGATGGCATGGCTCGTAGAAGATTTCCTCCACATTGCCCACTTCGACGATTTTCCCAGCGTACATCACATTCACATAATCCGCCACCTTCGCGACGACGCCAAGGTCATGCGTGATGTAAATGACGGATAGGTGCATTTTCTGCTGAATCTGCTTGATGAGGTCGAGAATTTTACTCTGGATTGTCACGTCCAGTGCGGTGGTGGGTTCGTCGCAGATAAGAATGTCCGGTTCGGCGGAGAGCGCAATGGCGATAACGACGCGCTGCCGCATACCGCCGGAAAGCTGGTGCGGATAGTTGCGGAAGCGCTTTTCAGCATCGGTGATGCCCACCAGTTCCAGCAGCTGCAGGGCTTTCGTGCGCGCTTCGTCCTTCGGCATGTGCTTATGCAGCAGCATGCCCTCCATAATCTGCTTGCCGATGGTCATCGTGGGGTCAAGGCTCGTCATCGGATCTTGGAATACCATCGCGAGGCGCTGACCGTTGTATTCCGTGCGCAGCTGCTTTTTGCTCAATTTCAGCAAATCAACGGTTTTGTCCTGTCCGTGCCCGTCATCGTATGTATACAGGATTTCGCCGCTGTTGATGGTGGCGTTGCTGTCCAGCAAGCCGACGGCGGCTTTCATCGTTACGGATTTTCCCGAACCGGATTCGCCCACGATGGCGACGGTTTCGCCCTTTTGCAAATCCAGATTGATACCGCGGATGGCATGTACCACGCCGGCGTTCGTGCGGAAGGAAATATCCAGATTCTTGATTTGCAGAATGGTCTTTGCTGACATCTTGAATCCTCTCCTTTCACATGTCTTCCAGCTTGGGCGCGAGCGCCTCGCGCAGTCCGTCGCCGATGAAGTTGAAGCCCAGCATCAGCAGCGCCAGCACCAGAATCGGCGGAATAATCTGATACGGCAGGGTAGTGATGTTGTTGAAACCGTCCTCAATCAGCGTGCCGATGGAGCACTGCGGCAGCACAATGCCGACGCCCACGAAGCTCAGAAACGCCTCAGTAAAGATGGCAGTCGGGATGGAGAACATCACCTGCGTGATAATCGGGCCGATGGTGTTGGGCAGAATCTCCTTGAAGATAATGTGCCCGCTGCCTGCACCCAGTGTGCGGCTGGCGAGAACATACTCCTGCTCCTTCATCTTCAGCATTTCTGCGCGGGCGATTTTGCTCATGCCAATCCACTCGGTCAGCAGCAGCGTTACAATCACCAGACCGATGCCTTTGGGCATAAAAATCGCCAGCACGGACACAATCACAAGCCGCGGGATACTGTTGGCGATTTCGACGAAGCGCTGCATGATGCTGTCCACACGTCCACCGAAGTAACCGGATAGCAGCCCGTAGCTCATGCCAATGAGCATATCAATGATGATGGTGACGAAGGCAATCATCAGTGATACGCGCGCGCCGTACCACGTCCGTGTCCAGAGGTCGCGGCCGAGGTCGTCCGTGCCGAAGAGAAATGTTTTATCGGCATAAATGTCGTCGTAAGGTTCGCCCGTCACCATCTCGTGGATGGCAGGTACACGCGGACTGATGCCGACGGCGGCCTTCTTGCGTCCCTTGGCATTGAGCGCCGTGACGATTTCGTCATACGCATATCCGCTGAAAAGCGGCGCGACGAACGCCAGAAAAATCATCAGCAGTACCAGAATCAGCCCAATCATGGCGCGCTTGTTGCGGACAAAGTGCGTTGCGACACCCTTCCAGTAGCCTTGGGAAGCATAGTTGGTGTCGGTCGCAATGTCTGCCTGCTCCAACTGCGCAAAGTCCCCGGCGACCGGGACGTATTCCGCTGCCTGCACCGGCGGGCAGGTTTCTAACTGTTTCATTCGTTTGCACCTCCCTTGGCCGATACGCGAATCCGGGGATCCAGCGCGCCGTAGAGAATGTCTACCACCAGCATGATGCCAATGTAGAGCGACGAATACAGAATCCCCAGCGCAAGCACATAGTTGTAGTCAACGCCCTCGCCGGCAATGGCATCCACCATCAGCTTGCCGATGCCGTTGATGCCGTAGATTTTCTCTACGACCAGCGCGCCGGTCAGCAAATCAACCACCAGCGGCGCCAGCACGGTGACGATGGGAATCAGCGCATTGCGCAGCACATGCCGCCGCACCAGCCGTCCGCCGTACAGCCCCTTGGATTCTGCCAGGCGAACGTAGTCACTGTCAATCACTTCCACCATTTCGTTGCGCGTGAAGCGCGCAATGGTGGACATGGTAAACAAACTCATTGACACCACGGGAATGACGGAAGAACGCAGAAAATTCGTGCTGTCAAAGAAATAGGGGAGCAGGGGAATCTGATAGGCGAAGTTGTATTGCAGGAAGATTAGAAACACATAGGAGGGAACGCAGACGCCCAGAATCGAAAAGACAGTGCAGAAGTGATCCAGAAAGCGTCCACGATGCAGCGCCGCGCAGATGCCCAGCAGCAGCCCGACCAGCGTGCCCAGCAGCACCGACAATCCACCGATGCGGAAAGAGTTGGAGACGCACGTCGCCAGCACCGTCTTAATCGGCGCGCCGTTGTACAGCGAAGTGCCTTTGCCGAAATCACCTTGCAGCAGCTTCGTCAAATAATTCCAGAACTGCGTTAGAATGGGGTCATCCAACCCTAATTCCGCGCGCTTGTTGGCAATCTGCTGTGCGTTCATGCGCTCTGAAGGAAATGGATTGCCGGGCATGATGCGGACGAGCAGGAAAAGCAGAAAGACGATAATCAGCAGCGTCAGCAGCGCCATGCCGATTCGCTTGAGCACGTATTTTGTCATAACAATCCGTCATCCCTTTTCAAATGTTCCAGATGCAAGAGGCAGAGCGGCCTGCCTGAGGAGAACCGCTCTGCCTGAAGATTTCGATACGATTTTAGATTGGCTCAGCCTTTTCTAAAATCGCACACGACTGATTACTTGATGACGGCACTCTTATACACGCGGTTCAGCGCGACAGGATGGAAATCAATCCCTTCAACGCCATCAGTAATCAGGTTTGCATTCGCCTTGGTGAACAGCGGCGCAATGACAGCTTCCTGCATGACGAGGGTTTCCGCCTTGAACAGCGCCTCCCAGCGCGCGTCGTAATCGGAGATGTACGCGCCCGTGGTGCAGTCGGTAATCAGCTGATCGTATTCCGTATTGCTCCAGAAACCGTAGTTGTTGGAGTTGTTGGTAATCCACATGCCCAAATAGGTCAGCGGGTCGGCATAGTCCGGGCCCCAGCGGGTCAGCGCAATATCGTAGTTGTCATTCTGCATCTTATCCAGACGCTCGGCCTTGGTCATCGGCTGCAGGTTGATGGTCACGCCAGGCAGATTTTCCTCTACCTCGCTCTTGATCGCTTGCGCAACCTTCGACACCGAGTCACCTTCATTGTTGCCGTAAATCATGGTGAAGGTGAACGTATCCGTTCCCAGCTCCTCCACGGCCGCGTTGAAATATTCAACAGCTTTTTCGGGATTATAGCCGCAAACGTCCGCAAAGGCATCCTGATCGGCGGCAAAGTCCGCACCAGTGGTTGCACTGGCAGCAAACTGCGGCGGAACAGCGGTGTAGGTGGCAAGAGAACCATCCATGACGTAGTCCTCTACCAGCGCTTCACGGTCAATCGAGTTGGAAATAGCAAGACGCAGGTTCACATTGGCGAGCATACCGCCCTGCGCGTTGTTTTCCGTCTGGCTGAAGGAAAGATACCACAGGTAGCCTGCACCAGTAACGGTAAGGCTCTTGGCAAGCGAAGCATCCTTGCTGGCACTGGCAACCTGATTGCCGCTGATGGTAACAACATCCAGCGCACCCGTCTTGAAGCCGGTCAGCGCGTTGTCGGACGAGCCGACGACCTGATACTTGATGCCTGGCAGCTGCACGCGGTTAGCATCCCAGTAATCGGGATTCTTCTTCAGCGTCAGGTTCGCCGTGCCGGGCGTGTAGCTTTCCAGCACGAAAGCGCCGTTGGAAAGGAAGGTTTCCGGGCTGGTGCCGTAAGTGCCATCCTCCAGGCTGGTGTAGAACGCTTCATTGATGGGATAGAAGGTGGGGAAGTACATCAGCGAGGGGAAGAAGGAAACAGGGACTTCCAACTCCACCACAAGCGTCTTATCGTCGGGGGCGGAAACACCCAGCGTTGCAGGATCAGCGCCGTCGTAGATAATCGCATCAGCACCCTTTACGCAGCCGACGGAGGTATCGAACATGTAGGCATATTCGCCGGCTTCCTTGCAGATACGGCGCCATGCGAACACGAAGTCCGCCGCGGTTACAGGCGTTCCGTTCGACCACTTGGCATCACGCAGGTGGAAGGTATACGTCTTGCCGTCTTCCGAAAGATCGTAGCTTTCTGCGAGGGCGGGAATGGCAGCACCGTCCGCATCCATCTGCATCAAGCCGTCGACGCAGTCGGCAATTACTTCAAACGACTCGCCGTCGGTTGCCAAATTCGTGTCCAGAGACATGATGTTCGTACTGAGCATAACGCCCAAGTAGCGCTCCTCGGCGCTGGCAGCCATGCCGCAGCAGGACAGCACCATCACCAGGGACAAGCACAACGCAATCCACTTTTTCATCCGGGTTTCACCCTTTCTATATTTTGAAATGCAGGAACGATGCACGAAACTTGCATTTCATGGACGAATCATATCATCGTTTCAAGAAAAAGTAAAGGGGCGATGAACGAAAAAACATGAAATGTGCAAAGCAGAGGACACAGAGGAAAAATAAGAACAAGGGAAAAACAATGAACTGTCCAGCATAGTGTGGACAGCAAAAAGAGGCCTCCTGCCGTAAAATAGAAACTGCGACAGGAGGCAATTCGTATGGCAAGAAAGTACGAGAAGGTTGAGCAACTAACGGCGATGGCGCGTGTAGTAGAACCATCTGGAATGACATAGTTCCAAAACCATCGCGTCGGACGGCTGTTGCTGCATTAAAGCAGGGTTCAGAAAACCGGCCTAACTCAGACCAATTTGCGTATCAGATAAGGGAGAGGGGCGGAGAGGGAGACTTGGAGAAAGCATCAGAAAATCTGCTACAAAAAGTGATATACCGATAAAAGTAGGAAGCGATTTTAAGAGTAGCAGAGTAACATTTATTTTCAGATGCATGTGATTTGTATGTGCAATGCGTGTGCGTGTGTACATGCGCGTGTGCTGAATGCAGGGGGGTGTATAAAAAGTGCTACTTTGATATTTTGATACACAAAAGGCAGCAACCTGTTGAAATAATCGAGTTTCTTATTGAAACAGGCAGCTGTGTCTTTCGAGAAAAGTGGTACATGGCAAGAGCAAAAGTGATACGCTCAAAAACAGATGCGGAATTGTCTGGGTGGAAACAGTAAAGATGCGCTGACTGGCAATGAAACTCAAAGTGGCACACATGGACGCAGGAGGCCGGAAATGGTGCGCTCAGCGCCAGCAAAGTCGAACTATACGGATATTGGGAAGCAAATTGTCCATAAAACACAAAAAAGAAGCGATTTTTCAATCGCTTCGATGTCTGGGTGAGAAGATTCGAACTTCCGCCCTCCTGAACCCCATGAAAAGCATTCGACGACCCGCAAACCCTTGCACCACAAGGCTTTGCGACGCTTCCACAAGTGCCTAATAACCCCGAAATAACCCCGTCAACATGAACGGAACAATTTTAGCCCCTGTGCTGTGTATGCGGTTCAATGTCAAGGCGACAATAAGCACAGGAGGTTTGCTTTCCACCATCAATGAGTACATCAAAAAGATATATGCAGGCGGAGAACTGACCGAAGCGGCAACTATCCGGAAATTACGAATAGTTCAAGCAGAAGGTTCGCGGCAGGTCAACCGCGAGGTGGCTCACTTTGCCCGTTCTTCGGTGATTTGATTCTGGACAACCTGAACCGCACGGAAAACGCGATGACGCAGGCGTGCGCCTTCAAGGCGGCGGAACTGTGCCTGATTGCGCAGAAGCAGGCGGAAATGGTGTATCAAGCGAAATAATGCAAGAAAGCAAGCCCATCGGCTGCCTGTGATTTGTACAGGCGGTCAGTGGGCTTGCTTGGTTGTATACAATTTGCGCTTACGCTCGAATGCCGCTTCCGCCTCGGCTTTACGGATTTCCTCTTCGCGCGTTTCCAGGTTCCAAATGAGAATGCGCTAAGACACGAGCAGATGTGCAGGTGAATTTGGAAATAGTATTATGCCCGGATGCAAAAAAAATGCGGCGGCTTCCGGGGGAAAGTCGCCGTGAGAAAGTATGCAGTTTTCATCAATTGCTCATCTGCTGTTTCTTGATGCCGTAATGTGCAGCCCTATTTGCTCCAGCTCATCAGAAGTGGTCACAAGCACCGTTGCAGAAAGCCACTTGATCTTCTTCTCAAGTTCCTCCCGCAGCCGTCGTCTGATGGTATGCTCATCGCGGCTCGCACAGGCAAACTTCCCGTCAAGCACCAGTACCACCACGATTTTTCGCTGACCGTTTGCAATCTCTTGACTGCATAATGCTCGTGCGAACGCATCACACGATGCATGCTTCGTCGCGGGCATTGGATTGCTGAATGCACCCACCATTCCCGCCAGCGTCATCGCCGTTTTCTGGGCAACTTCAATATCAAGGCTGTCTCTTGTGGATACGTCGCGTCCATCAGCGCCCGCCGTGTCGCGCTTCTGATTATTCGGAGCAATCCGCCAGCGGTTGCCCGACTCATCACCAATGCAGTTTTTCACCTCAATCAGCACATAGTGCTTGTCCGATACCGCAATAAAATCCACAGCTTTCGCGCCGGGCTGTGCGTTGAACCGCTCGGTATAATACGGCGTATCATCATACTTCAGCACCAAATTGCCATATTGCTCGCCGAACGTAAATTCGATATCACTCTCTGATACGATCATAGATGAATCCCTGCTCTCTGTTGTATATCGCATCAAATTCTTCCATGATGCTGTTGTGCTGAAGTTCGCTGATGGTATCCGCCATTTCCGCCTTTATTGCGCCATCCTCAAAGAAAAGGGAGAAGAAACGGATGTCAATCTGGTCGGTATTGGATTCCGGGAATGCCATATACATGTTCAGATACTGCTGGAGGAAATAATCATGTGTTGTGATGAAAATCTGCACCTTGAGTTTTGCAAGCTGCATCATAGCATCCACCAGCGGGCGAATCATGCCGGGATTCATGTTCGTCTCCGGCTCATCCCAGAACAGCACCGAATTGGCATTCAGGCAGCCGTTCCGAATGAGATAGGTGATGGTCGCCAGCTTGCGATAGCCCTCGGAGACAAGCCCCATTTCAAATTCTCCGCCATTTTCTGCATTGAGATAAAATTTTTTATCATGCTGCACCGTTGTCCCGTGGAGAATTTCATCCAAACTGGCTAACACCTGATTCTGCTCATCGGAATTTTTCCCGCGCTTCAACGGACGATCCAGCAGCTTTGCAAGGTCATAATACGTTTCCTCAAACGCAATATGGTATTCCTCATACAGCGACGTGAAATTCTCCGTGGCCGAAATGATTTCCTTCGGCGGAAAATACACCGCCGTATGGTCAGGCGATGCCGTATGCTCCATCTTCGGCAAGGCAAGTGTGGAAATTTTGCTTGCTCGATTCCCGAAATTTACATCAATGCTCGTGCCGTTTTCATAGCCCATCGAGGCTGTCATTTGGGCGCTGCCCTGCTTTCGGCGCACGAGTCTGCCCACTTTCCCGTTGTCCGGGCGAAATACGCCGCACAGCTTTTCGGAAAACCTGTTCAACGCCGCTTCCTTCGTCTCTGTGGAGTTCCACTGTTCATAGGACTTATGCAGGCTGTACATCAGCTTTATCAGCGCCGTTTTGCCCGTGCTGTTTGTGCCACAAATCACATTGATTCCCGGCGACCACTGAAAATCGGCTTGCTGAAACAGCATAAAATCAGACAGATGCAATTGGCTGATTTTCACACGCATCCATTCCTTTCCCAAAGCAGTTTCATGTCTGCTTTGCGCAAGAAGCACAGCTTCTCTCCGATATTGTTGCAGGTATGAAACAGATTATCCGCTGCGTCGGATTGCGATTTGCTTCCGCACAACTCGGCGCACGTTGCTTGTACGTCAATCACTATAACATTGATTCCTGCTATTGTCAACGGTTATTGTCAGAATTTCCGCCCAATTGCAAAAACATGGCAATGGCTTCTTCATATTGTCCATTTTCGCGCAGCATCACTGCTTGCTGGTACTTTAATTCCATGGCGGAGATGGAAGGCGTGAATGGGGAGATGAAGGAAAATGAGCAGATGGAGTGGGTGCGGAGGATGGAGATGATTTGCGGCAGGGTAGAGGAGGTTGTGTGCGAGGAAATCATAGGATAAGTGAAAAGAGGAACGGCAGCAGGGATAGGGGAGTTCCTGCTGCTTTATTCGTATAATAATTGCTGTTATGGAAAAACGGACAACCGATACAAATAGACTGTTGAAAAATCAAGCAGTAAATGATATAATCATCATGGAAAACAGGGCAAGGAGGCTGGTGTTGTGCCTGCAAGAAAGAGCGAAAAGGAGCTTGCCCTTCGCAGCTCTGCCGCGGAATATCTGACCTTTGTCGCCGCTAACGGCGAAAGCGATGTCAGCTTCGAGATGCGCTACGAGGATGAGAATATCTGGTTGACGCAGAAGATGATGGCGACATTGTATGACGTGTCCGTAGCGGCAATCAATCAGCACCTGAAGAAGGTCTTCGAGGATGGTGAGCTGCGCGAGGAATCAGTTATTAAGAAATACTTAATAACTGCCGCGGATGGAAAAAGCTACAACACAAAGCACTATAACTTGCAAGCCATCATTGCCGTCGTCTTCAAGGTCAATAACCAGCGTGCCGTGCAGTTCCGCAAATGGGCGGGGCAAATCGTGAAAGACCATACCATTCAAGGTTGGACAATGGACGTGGAGCGCCTGAAAAAGGGGCATATGTTCACGGACGAATACTTCGAGCGGCAGCTTGAGCAGATTCGGGAAATACGGCTGAGTGAGCGGAAGTTCTATCAGAAGGTCACAGACCTGTACGCAACGGCGTTTGATTACGATAAGGACGCCAAGACGACACGCCTGTTCTTTCAGACAGTGCACAATAGGATGCACTTTTGCACTTTGCCGTCCACAGACACACGGCTGCGGAGCTCATTGTGGAGCGTGCGGATGCCAACAAGGAGCATATGGGATTGACCACATGGGAGAATGCGCCGGATGGCAAGATTTTGAAAACGGACGTGATGGTAGCCAAGAACTATTTGAGCGAACAGGAAATGCACTATCTGGAGCGCATCGTCTCTCTTTATCTGGATTATGCGGAATTGCAGGCGGAGCGCAAGATTCCCATGAGCATGGAAGACTGGGCGAAGCGTCTGGATGGCTTTTTGGAGTTTAACGGAAACGAGCTGCTGACAGGCCCCGGCAAGATTAGCGCGGAGCAGGCCAAGCTCCATGCGGAGACGGAATATGAAAAGTATCGGATTATTCAGGATCGCCTGTACGAAAGCTGTGCTGTTATTCTTTCTGCTTTTTTGCTATTATGTATTATCAATGTCGGCACTTATTCTCGTATCTTTGTACTTCTCAATTAGCTCTTCAACCAATTTGAGCACATCAATAATTGAATCAATGCCCCGAATAAAAATATCTGCGACATCTTCAAAATCTTGCTTTTTGGAATCATAGATAGCCATTGTATCATTTTGTGCTTTCTCTATATATTCGTCCAAATATTCGTCGTAGGCTTCTGCGCTATATTTCTGTAAACAGTTATCCCATGTCCGTTCATAATTGAAGTTTACAAAGTTAAACAGAACCCCATCATCAGATGCAATTTCTATGAGCCAGTTAACATCTATTTCAGATAGACGAACCATAATTTCATTAATATCATCATTGTACCCGTTATCATCTTCCGAATAGGTGTTTTCGGCGAGTCCATCCAAATCTTGAAAGCTTTGCAAGTCAAATACTAATTCTGCGAGGTCCTCGCCAGAAAAATATACGTCGTCGTATATGTCATAGGCAGTTCGTTTGAATAGTGTGTCCGATAATTTTGCGCTATGAACAGTAAATTTCGCAATCAAGTTAAGAGTGAGTAGTCTGAATAAATTGAAGTCATCATCAAAGAAAGGAGTGGAATTGTTTTTAATATCTTCAAAGAACTCATCATACAGTCTGGCAATGAACGCTGAATCTTCAATAATAACTCCGGTTTCAATGTTCTGCTTACTTTCATTAGAAAAGTTGGCAGAACCGATATAAACGATATTCTCCGTCCCAATAATTTTTGCGTGATTGAAAAAATTAAAGGAAATGGAAAACGCGGTTGTGAAAGATTCTGGATTCAGCTTTTTAAGATATACTTCGATGTTATGCTTGGCTCGTGACCGCATTGCTTCACCAGCAACAGAAGAATGATAAGTTTCAAACCTCGATGGGATATTTGTTATTATTTGAACATCAACATCTTCGCCCAGCTTCTTTATTTGTTCCAATAGGGGATCCATATTGCCGGTTCCTGAAATATTGTATGTTATTATTCTGACTTTTTTTGCCCGTTTGAAGTCATCCAAAACTTCTTGATAATTGAAACCGTTTGGACAATAAACGAACTTTCCCTTTTCAAAAGAGATTTCCATGTTATACCTCCTACGCTACGCTTTCAAACTCGTTTTTCATAACTGGCAGGGAAACATATGACCCTTACGTTCTCCACGCTGCATAGCGTTTCATAGCTTCTCCGATGCTCTGAACATCGCTGCTGTGCAGAATGTCACACAGCGTTCGTTTCAAATCGTAAACACGAATCAAATTGCCGGAGGGGGATTCAATTTGAGTTTGTCCGAACTCGCTCTCTGGCACAGTGTGCTTGATGATTAAGTTCTCCTCCTTCAAGGACGGGGCATTGTAGCTCTTGAGAAAGGTCATCGTATATTTCGCCAGGGTACGATCTGAACAGCCCAGCAGATGCAGCGCGGTATCATGTGAGTAAATCCCGCGCCTATACTTGCGCTGCAAGGGATAAAAGTCGTCCTCCCATGCGAGCCCGAAGCGGTACATCTCGCTGCTCTTAATAAACTCCTGCAAAACGCTGCGGTGCAGTCCGGTTTCCGCCACCTGCGCAGCGGAAATTGTGCCATCCTCCAACGCTTCCAGTACTTCTTCGACTTTCTCTTTGGCATTTATGCTTCTCACCTCGCTTTAACAATCACACATTATATTATACGGAAATAATGTGCAGCTGTCAACGGCAAATGCGATAAACACACATTAAAATGTTCAAAAGTAACGTGCGAATGTCAGAAACTCTACATGGCTATGGCCTGTTCCTGCCCACGATTTGGTGAAAGGAGGCTGTCGGTATTCTGCTTGACGGCATCGTATTTCCTCATACGTTTTTTTCGGGCTTCCGTACTCTGCGTACAGCTGCTCCTTTTCTTCGGAAAGTCTGGAATATTCATTGCGCAGCTTGACCGGGTCGAGGGTTTATCACCGACGCCCGCCGCTTCAAAGAGAATGATTTCGCGCTCACGTCCGTGCAGATACCTTTCCTTGTCACGGGATTTTTTGTATTCGTTATAGGTGTGCTACAAGAGTATCTACGAAATCGGTAAGGAACGCATTCGTCAGGCGGCTATCCCGCCATACAAGAAATGCCATGAGGCAGGAGATCTGGAGCGCAATGCAGCTGTTGCAAATTTTGCAACAACTGCCGCAGGCGGGAGAATCTATCGGGGTGATTATTACAATCTGGCTGTGTTTACCTCTGTTGGCTATCGCGTGAAATCGCTGCAGGGTACACGTTTTCATCAGCTGGTAATGGAGTGTTTAAAGGAACATTCCGGTAACGATGCATATAGGCTTGCAACAAATTTCATATACAGAGCATCCAATTTGATCTCAATAGCTGTCAAAACCTCTGCCCTCCTCTTGCGCCGAAGTAATGAACATTTAAGATTATCGCACGATGGCGGAGAAATTTCATCCTTAATAAAAGTAAATTCTCCTGATCGTGAAGATTTTTCTTGTGATTTCTTCCCCAATATGCTATAATCGTTCTGTGGTCTCAATTTGATGTCGAGCTCAGCGTACTGGAGGGAACAAGATGGAAGTCAGTTACAAAAAGCTGTGGAAGATTCTGATTGACAAAGGCATGAAGAAAAAGGATCTTCGGGAAATGGCTGGCATTAGTTGGGCATCTGTAACGAAGCTCTCAAAAGGTGAAATGGTCAGCATGGAAGTGCTGATGAAGATTTGCAAAGCCCTCGGCTGCGATATTGGCGATATCATGGAGCTAATACCAGAGGCGAATGAGACGACTAAGTAGTGGAGATGACATTGATGGCAAACATTAACAGTAATGAGATCATCGGCTCAGTCAGCCCTCACACGATTAAGAAATTTGAACTGATTGAGGCGTATGTCGTCGCATGGGCACATAAACTGTTGGAATACGGCAGACGCAGCGGAAACTGCAATGGCATCGTTTTTATCGATTGCATGTGCAACAGCGGCGTATATAGGGACAAACAAACGGGAGAAATTGTTGAAGGGACACCCATACGGGTGGCTCGTGTCCTTGCTGCTGTCATGCGGGAACAAAACTATCAGGCACAGCAGGCGCAGCTGTATTTCAATGATCTTTCGCAAGCCAAGATCACTGAGTTAAAGAAGCATCTTCCTGACAATACTCGCAATTTCCATATCTATCTGTCTGTTGGCGATGGAAACGATCTCTTAAAGATGATTGGAAGTAGACTGACTCCTCAAACCAAGGTTCATTATTTGCTGGTGTACGATCCGTTTCAGGCCACGATTGATTGGGGTGCTTTGCTGCCATTCATTCGAAATTGGGGTGAAGTCATTTTAAATCACATGATCTCGGATTCAATTCGCGCAGTATCGCAGGTGAAAAGTTCTACCGCCATCTCAAAGTATGAATCGACATATCTTGCCCAAATTGAAGACCTGATTGCTTTCGGGAGTGACCGAGACGTCTTTGAGCAGAGAATAAGAGATATCATCACGGTTTTGAACGGAGATCGGCATAAGCACTATTATATTGCCTCATATCCCTTTTTCAACAGTAGAAACTCGGTTGTGTATAATCTCCTTCACTGTACGAGTAGCATCGAAGGATTCAAGCTCTATAAAAGCACAGCTTGGTCCACTTTTGGTGACAGGTCATCCGGAAAGAAGCCAACAAAGGTTGTTCCAAATCAGCTGGCATTCGATTTTAACGCCGGAACCAGTGAGCTAGTTATGACAACGGCCACTGATGAAAGCTGCTACTATGTTCAGGACATTGTAAAGTTCATTATAGCAACTTTTTCTGGGAAGATGGCTGTACCACTAACCGACATCTGGGCCGCTTTAGATGAGCATCCGGTATTTCCATCGGACCTTTACAAAAACAAGATCAAAGAGCTCCTTAAGAAGCAAGGCTATAAAGTACACCGGAGCTCTATTGATTTTATTGTTTAGGCAGGAGTGAACAATATGGCAAAGGTAAAGGGATACATCCGAAGAAAATCGATGCTCTATGTGACGGGCGTCGAATATGGGGATTACACCATGAACCACGTCTTGGGATGTGCACATGGTTGTAAATACCCTTGCTATGCTTTTCTGATGAAGAAACGCTTTGGAAAAGTATCCTCTTACGAAGAGTGGTTGGAGCCGTATCTGGTCGAGAACACTCTGGAGTTGTTGGATGTCGAGATACCGAAACTGAAGGATAAGATTATTTCCGTTCAGCTCTGCTTTTCGACCGACCCGTTCATGTATGGTTACGACGAAGTTGGTGCAATGAGCATGGCTGCGATACGAAAACTGAACGAGCACGGCATCAAATGCACTGTTCTGACAAAAGGGTTGTTGCCCATAGAACTGGCTGAATTCTCATCAGAAAACGAGTATGGGATAACACTTATCTCGCTGACAGAAACTTTCCAAAAACAGATGGAACCTCATGCTGCGCCGTATAAAGAACGGTTGTCCGCTCTTCGTGCCCTTCATGACCGAGGCTGCAGAACATGGGTCAGCATTGAGCCTTATCCGACCCCCAACCTCGTTCACCAGAACCTGGACAAGCTGTTGGAGGCAGTTTCTTTCGTAGATCGGATTATCTTCGGCAGGACGAATTATAGCAGAGATGTTAGCTCTTTCCCAGAGCACAAGGATTTCTATAATCGCTGTGCGAGACGCGTGATTGAATTCTGTGATGAGCACGGGATCGCCTATCACATTAAGGCCGGAACTATGGCTGAATTAGATGGCGGCTGAAATTTTCACCAGAGGAGACTAAGGATAGATGCTTGAGAAAGAGAAAATCGCACTGCGTGACGCCAGCCCATATAACGCGGCCATCACACGGGAGCAATTTCTGTTTTATGAAGTTAGAACCACGGCAAAGCTGGTCTGTGAAGGGCTGAACAATGATGAGGTCGTGGATCGCATCGTTAATGAAAACTTGTTTCAGTACCCGACAGAAAAGTCCGTGAAGAAGATGGCGCTTGCCTGCCTTCGAAGGCTCGAAGCGCTCGAAGACCAGACGCTGGTAGCGGCCATCGCCGATCAGCCAAGCGACGTGTCCAGGCAGATTTGCCTCTATGCAATGATTCGCCAGTACCGCCTTGTGCAGGATTTTATGCTGACGGTTATTGGCGAGAAGTACAGACTTTTGGATGCCTCATTTAGCAAAATGGACTTGAACGTATTCTTCCAGCGCCTGCAGGAGCAGGATGATTGGGTGGCCACCTGGAGCGAGAGCACCATCACCAAGCTGAAGCAGGTGCTTCAGAAGCTGCTCGTGGACAACGAGTATCTGGACAGCACTGAAGCAGCCCGGCTGAATCCCGTCCTGATCAGTTCGCTGCTGGAAAACGCCATCCGCGCTGATGGTCAGGAATACCTTCTGCCCGCCTTCAACTGTTTATAAGGAGAAATACACGCCATGAGTGAGTTAATGGAACGGCTGGATAATCTCCGTGCGCTGATTCAAACGCCGGAATTTTTGGAAGGCAAAGGGCTCAGCAACGAGGTCAACATCCGCATCTTCTGCTATGACCCGAAGATGGAAATGGCTGTGCGCCACTTCACCGAGAAGCTGGTGACCGATCAGAGCCTGAACTGCCATGTAATTGAATACAACCTGTATCGTGTGTTCCTCTCCATCTGCGATGACAAGCGGATTACAGATCGCGTTGCCCAGCAGGAGGAGAAAAAGGGAAAACAGTTTGTGCTGGATCAGATGAAGCGAATGGCCAACAACATGGCTTTTGTGAACAAGATGCAGTACGAACCGCACCAGAATGGTGATGTGCTGCTGATTACCGGTGTCGGCGAGGCGTACCCCTTCATCCGGGTACACGCTCTGCTGGACGCGATGCAGCCGCATTTTTCGGATGTGCCCGTGCTGGTGATGTACCCCGGCACCTACGACGGTCATTACGTCAGCCTGTTCGATAAGCTCACGCCCAATCCGTACTACCGGGCATTCAACGTAATTTGAGGAGGAGACACCGTATGAGAATTCAGGATATGTTCGCAAAAGGCATTGACCGCCCGATTAACGGTGTCGTCAAGGTCAATCAGGACGAGCTCGATATTCTGGTGCAGGAACTGGACGAATACGTCATCACGCGGGAGCTGAAGAAGCATATCATCACCTTCTTCAACAATTACCTGGAGGCTTTCCAGACGCCCACGGCTGACATCGGCGTCTGGATTTCCGGCTTCTTCGGCAGTGGTAAATCTCACTTCCTGAAAATGCTGTCCTACCTGCTGCAAAACCAGGAAGTGAACGGCATCCGTACCGTGGAGCGCTTCCGGCAGAAGCCGGAGCTGGTGGATGATCCCGCTACCTTCATGCTGATTGACCAGGCGACTCGTTCCGGCCATACGGACACCATCCTCTTCAACATCGACATCGAAGGCTCCATCAACAAGGATAAGACCGCCGTGCTGCGTGTCTTCGCCAAGATGTTCTATACCTACCTTGGCTACTATGGCGAGAATCTGAAGGTTGCCAAGCTGGAGCAGTTCATCGATCGGAAGGGCAAGACCCGCGAGTTCCGGCGCGTGTTCGAGGAAAAGAACGGCGCGGCATGGGTAGATTCCCGCGATGCCTACGCCTTTTTTGAGGATGACATCGTTGCCACCCTCATGGAAGTGCTGGGCATGAGCGAAACTGCCGCCTCCAACTGGTTCAACGGTACAGAAAATGTGGAGACTTCCATCGCTCAGCTGGTTTCCGAAATCAAGGAATACGTGGAAAGCAAGCCTACCGATTTCCGGCTGCTGTTCATGGTGGACGAGGTTGGCCAGTACGTCGGCAGCGATACTGACCTGCTGATTAACCTTCAGTCGCTGGTAGAGCAGCTCGGCAGCGCGTGCGGCGGCAAGGTATGGGTCGTCTGCACCGGCCAGGAAGCCGTGGACGAGATTATCCGAACCCGTGAAGACGAGTTCTCCCGTATCATGGCTCGCTTCAAGACCCGCCTGTCCCTATCCTCCTCCTCTGCGGATGAAGTCATCCAAAAGCGCATTCTTCTGAAGAAGGAAGAAGTCGTGCCTCAGCTGGAGCAGGTGTACAATGTCAACGATTCTGTTCTGCGGAACCTGTTCTCCTTCACCGATGCGGTGCTGGACATCAAGGGCTTCAGCGGCCCCGGCGAGTTCGCCCGGAATTTCCCCTTTGTGCCGTATCAGTTTATCCTGATGCAGAAGGTCTTTGCGGAAATCCGCAAGCACGGCAATTCCGGCAAGCACCTGTCCGGCGGCGAGCGCTCCATGCTCTCCGGCTTCCAGGAGGCAGCCCAGAAGATTGAAAACCGGGATGAATACGCCCTGGCTCCCTTCTATCTGTTCTACGATACCGTGCACACCTTTCTGGACAGCTCCATCCGCCGCGTGATTGAGCGCTGTCAGCGTGCCGCCGATGACGGCAACGGCATCGAGCCGCAGGACGTGAACGTACTGAAGCTGTTGTATATGGTGCGTTACGTCGATGACGTCAAGGCCAACCTGGACAACATCGTCATCCTGATGGCGGACGATATCCGGCTGGATAAGATCACCATGCGTGAACAGGTGCGCAACAGCCTGAACCGCCTGCTCAGCCAGAACTACATCGGCCGTACCGGCGATACCTATAACTTCCTGACCGATGAGGAACAAGACATCCAGCGCGAAATCAAGAACACCGCGGTACCCAACTCCGACATCATCCGCAGCATCTCCCAGATGCTCTTTGCGGACATCTACACCGCCAGGAAGTATCGCTCCGGGCGTTATGACTTCTCCTTCGACCAGATGGTGGATGGCCAGCCCAACGGTGTGCTGACCGGCGGCATGATGCTGCGCATCCTGACGGCGGCTTCCGATCCGGTGGAGAAAACGGAAATGCGCCTGTGCACCGAGTCGAAGGGACGTGCCATCATCGTGCTGGCAGATAACCCCTACTACGAATCTCTGGAAAGCGCCATGAAGATTCGCAAATATGTGAAGGGACGCAACGTCAGCCAGCTGCCCAAATCCGTGCAGGACATTATCCGCGATCAGCAGGATGAAGCCGCCAACTATGAGCGGAGAGCCGCTGCTTTCCTGGCGGAGGCCATTGCAGCAGGTCGATTCTATGTGGATGGTGAATCCCTTGAAATCCGTCCCGGCAATGTCTCTGTTTCCGAGGCGGATACCGACAAGCGCGACCTGAAGCTCAAGCAGGCCAAAGCCCGCAGCGTCATCGATCAGGCGCTGGAATATCTGGTTTCCCATGTATACAGCGATCTGGGCTTGATTACCCACTTTGCGGAAACCGATGAAGATATCTTCACGATTCTCCACGGCACAGAACTCAGGGCGTCGGGCACCGAGTACAACTTTGACGCGGCCTCCAAGGTGGAGGAATTTCTGGAAGTGCAGTTCAACATGAACCGCAACACCACCATGGACGATGTGCAGAAGCGCTATCAGGCCAAGCCCTACGGCTGGCGCGAAATCGACATTGCCGCTGTGGTTGCCATGCTCATCCAGCAGCAGAAGGTCACCATCAAGTATGGCGGCGCGACCATCCAGCCGGATAATCCCAAGCTGGTGGATATGCTGCGCAAAAAGACGGAAATCGGCAGGACGACCATCTCCAAGCGGCAGACGCCCCGGGTGCAGGACATCCGGGAAGTACGGGATTTCCTGCGCGACTTCTTTGACGAGATGGATGTGCCGGAGGATGAAGACGGCCTGATCCGTCACATCAAGGAAAAGTTCGGCGCGGAAATGACCCACTATACGAATTTGCAGGGGCTGTACAAGGATCACCTGTATCCGGATCAGTCGAAGGTAGGCAAAGCCATCGTGCTGATTAAGGATGTGCTCTCTCAGCAGAATGATAATATTGCCCTGCTGAAGCGCGTCATTCAGCGCGAAGACGACCTGTACGACATGAAGAAAGACCTTCAGCTGGTGGAGGAGTTCTTCAAGTCCCGCGTGACGCTGTTCGATTCCGCCGTTCGCTTTGATCAGGGGCTGCGCCACGATCTGGACTACATCGCCAAAGACCCGGAAGCCAATGCCGCACTGAACCGCATCCGCCTGATTACCCTGGTGCAGCCCGGCGCGAAGTTTGACTACAGCCGTCTGCCGGAACTGAACGAGCTGATGGCAAAGGTGAAGGCCAGCCACGATGCCATGCTGGAAGAAAAGCGTGCGGAGCTGCTGGAAATCGTCCGGCAGTGCATGGCGGAGATTCATCAGGCAGCAGGTGGAGACCTGACTGCCCGGAGCGTCTCCAATACGGCGGATACCTTCTATGCCCAAAAGAAGCAGCAAATCGCGGAAACTCCGGAACTTGCGCTGCTTGACGGCCTGATTCCGCCCATGTGGCAGTATAAGGACACAACGCTGGAAAAAATTGAAATCATCGTCAATCCGCCCAAGCGGGAAACGCCGCCTCAGCCTGCTCCGGCAGCCGGCGGCAGCGCGGTAATGAAGGAGCCGCCTGCAAAGAAGGTATTCAAGACCATCCATCGTCAGACCATGTTCCCGGCGAAGACGCTGACCACGGAAGAAGAAATCGACGCCTATGTGGAGAAAATTCGCGCCAGCATGAAGCAGCTGCTTCACGGTTGCGATGGCATTAAGCTGAGCTAAGGAGGTGTTGGAAGTGCCCGTTACAGCATTGAGTGATAATAAACAAAGCGTAAAAGTGCTTCTGATGTCCGGTATTCAGCATGCTTTTCTGATCCCGGAATACCAGCGCCCCTATGCTTGGACCTTCGATCAGGTTGATACCCTGTTCTCGGATATTTGGGATTTTACCGAATCAACCGGTGGCCCTGAGCGTGAAGCAACGTACTTCCTTGGTAGCATTGTGTCCTTCATCAACGAAAAGGGCGAGCAGGAAATTATCGATGGACAACAGCGGATTACATCCTTGTTCTTACTCCTTCGTGCGATTTATGAAAAGCTGACTAAGGGTGCCCAGACGGAGGAGTCAAAAAACTTCATCAAACAAATAGAACAGTGCATCTGGCGGGCCAACAAGCTGACCGGTAAAGTCAATAAAAACGAGATACTGATTCGTTCAGAAGTTGTAAGCAAGGACGGCAATGCCATTTTGCAGTCCGTTCTGGAAACCGGGTCAGCCGACCCCAAGGCAAAAGACAGCTATTCTCAGAACTATCTGCGTTTTCAGAAGTTGTTTGACGATGCGTCGTCGAGCAGCCCGCTGATGATCTATAACTTTCTATATGCCCTGCTCAATCAAGCTGTCCTGCTTCCGATAACCGCAGACGATCAGGATACGGCCTTGACGATTTTCTCCACCTTGAATGATCGAGGCATGCCTCTTTCGGATGCCGATATCTTTAAGGCAAAAATCTATAATAAGGTGCCCAAAAATGAAAAGGATCAGTTTATCGAGAACTGGAAAGATCTCGATGAACGGGCTTCTTATGCGGGTGAGAGCATACAGCAACTGTTTTACTACTACATGTTTTATATCCGGGCAAAAGAGAATGACAGTAACTCCACGACCCCTGGCGTCAGAAAGTACTTTCTGGCCAACAAGGCCGCCCGTTTGTATGAGCCAGACCTGATGGACAATCTCCGTGTTATTCTGGGCTTCTGGATTGTCGTAGCGAAGCACGAGCCGATTGAGGATGAGAGTTGGAGCACGAATATAGACATCCTGCGCGCTCTGGACATCCTGACGTCTTATCCAAATGAATACTGGAAATATCCTGTGCTGACGTACTACCTATCCCACCGCAAGGAGCCTCAGTTCGAGGAGCATTTCCTGGTGTTCCTACGCAATCTGATCTATTACCTTCTGACCCGTTACCTGATTGCGCCTACCATTAACGCAGTCAAGGCGGACATACTGAAGCTGGATGTTGAGATTACACAGGCGACACTGCCTTGGTTCACGTTCAGGGATATTGATTTGTCACAGCTGTCTGCGAGTATCAAATCACCCAATCGCAACGCCGTGCGAATGATGCTGAAGATCATTGCGTATCTGGATGACGTGCAGGACGGTCTGCTGCCTGCCTCTTGGGAAATTGAGCACATATTCCCGCAGAAATGGCAGAGCAGCTATTTCACCAACATTCCCGATGACGTGATCAGAGACAAGATCGAACATATCGGCAATAAGCTGCCATTCGAGAAACGTCTGAACATTGTAGCTGGTAATGGCTATTTTGGCAAAAAGAAGGAATCCTACGCAAAATCTCGTATCGCAGTGACGAAGCGCATGGCAAGCTCTCCGATTCATGAGTGGAGTCTTGACGACATCACAGAGCGCGATGCGGCCGTTGCAGAACTGTTGCGACAGGTTCTTGAAAGATGGAATGCCGACTATCAACATATGGATCAACCTTCGGAAACGGCAGAAGATCCGACGCCTGAGCAGCTTGAAATGATCCGTAAGTTTAGAGAAAACGGCTGGGTTTAACGATACTCAGAAAAGGGGCTTTTGCAATGGACAAAAATGCAATCAAGAAATACGCGATATGGGCGCGGCGGGAGTTGATCGACCGCGTGACCAAGCGCGCCGCCGTGTTCGGCGTGAGCAAGGACGATTTGGGCGACCCGAACGCCGACAGCGTGAACGGGCATCTGCTTTCCGACGCCGAGAAGCGGCAGCGGCAGGCGCTGATTCGCCGCATCGAGGAAAAAGGCTATGAGCAGGTGATGGAAGAAGTTGCCTACACATGGTTCAACCGCTTTGCCGCCCTGCGTTTCATGGAGGTCAACGGGTATCTGCCCACGCACATCCGCGTTTTTACGGATGACGAGGGGCGCTTCCGCCCGCAGATTCTCTCCGAGGCGATTCACCTGGAGTTGGACGGGCTCAACAAGCCCAAAGTCTACCAGCTGAAGGACGGCAATCAGGAGGAGGAGCTGTTCAAGTATCTGCTGATTGTGCAGTGCAACGCGCTGAACGGCATTCTGCCCGGCATGTTCCAGAAAATCGAGGACTACACCGAGCTTTTGCTGCCGGATTATCTGCTGCGCGAGGGCAGCGTGATTGAGCAGATGGTCACGCTGATTCCGGAGGACGACTGGAAGGATCAGGTGCAGATAATTGGCTGGTTGTACCAAGCATATATTACTGAACAAAACGAGTTGGTTTACAATGGCGATATGTCAAAAGACCGTATCACCAAAGAATTGCTTCCCGCTGCAACCACAATTTATACACCAGACTGGCCAGTACAGTATATGGTGCAAAATAGCCTGGGCCGCCTGTGGCTGGAGGGACATCCAAACAACGAGTTGAAATCCGAATGGAAATATTATCTTGATGAAGCAGAGCAGGAGCCGGACGTTCAAGCGCAGCTGGCGGAAATTCGCAAGCAGTACGCCGCGCTGAAGCCGGAGGAAATCCTGACCATCGACCCCTGTGCCGGGTCGGGGCACATTCTCTGCGTGCTTTTTGATGTGCTTGTGCAGATTTACGAGGATTACGGCTATACCGCCCGTGAAGCCGCTGCCAGCATTGTGCAAAACAACCTCTGGGGCTTGGATATCGACGACCGCGCCGCGCAGCTGGCATATTTTGCCGTGATGATGAAAGCCCGGCAGTACGACCGCCGTTTCTTCACCCGCGAGGTGCAGCCGCACGTTTATGCCATCCAGGAAAGCAACGGCATTCACCGCGACCACCTGCATTATTTGGGGAGCGGCATGAGCGACATCGAGCGGAACAACGCGCTCAATCAAATGAACGCGCTGCTGGACGAATTCATTGACGCGAAGGAGTACGGCTCCATTTTGCAGCCCGGCGCATACGACTGGGCGCTGTTGTCGCGCTTTGTGGCGGACACCACGCCGGAACAGCAGGTGACGTTTGACGAATCCGGCGTTGAGACGACGCAGGCGCAGCTTCGGCTGATGATTGCGCAGGGGCAGGCGCTGGCGCAGAAGTATTATGTTGTCGTAACAAATCCACCATATTTGAGTAATAGTAGATTTAGCAGTAAACTTGATTCATATGTTAAGCAGAATTACGCGGACTCAAAATCTGACCTTTGCATGATAATGTATCAACGGGCTGTTGATAGTCTTTGCATGGCGAATGGTTTTATATCATTCATCACAACATCATCGTGGATGTTCCTTGCAAGTTTTGAACAAATGCGTAAACATATCAATGCCAAGGCGTCAATTTCTTCAATTGTCGACTATGGTACTGAACTATTTGAAGGCAAAGTAGGTCACAACCCCATAGTATCATGGTGCTCTCGACAAATTGATATCGATTACACCATTTCAGCAATACGGCTTGTTGAATTCTGCTATTCTCGCCGGGATGAAAAAGAACTCCAGTATTTCAATTCAGCGAATCACTATAGCTGTAAGAAGGAAAGCTTTGACAGACTTCCGGGATCGCCAATTGCATATTGGGTGAGTGATTCTATGCGAAGTGTTTTTAGCAAAGGAGTTCAACTCAACACAGTCGCAAGCGTATTTGAAGGACTAAAAACAAGAGACAAAGATCGGTTCTTGCGCTACTGGTTTGAAGTTTGTAGTGCAAGATGGTTACATTATGCGAAAGGTGGCGCATTTAGGCGCTGGTATGGTAATGGAGAATACGTCGTTGATTGGGGAACTGATGGAACTGATATTAGGAACTTCAAAAAATCAAGTGGTGCCAACTTTCAGTATTACTTTTCCCCAGCAGTCACGTATTCAGCTATGACCTCAAAGAAGTTTTCTGGTCGATTTATTGATAATCAACTATTTGGTGGCGGTGGAGGGGGCATTACAAATTCGCAACTAACGTACTACATTCTTGCTTTTGTCAATTCTGTGGTCTACGATAAACTGCTAAACTTACTCAGTTCAACCATGAACTTTGAGGTTGGACAAATCGGTTCGCAACCATTAATCGTGGATGAAGCACAGAAAGAACTCATTGAAAACACTGCAAGGGACAATATAACTATCTCACAGCAGGATTGGGACTCCTTCGAAACCTCCTGGGACTTCCAGCGCCACCCCCTCGTCACCCCCGCCATCGACCAGCACTACATGCTCCTTTCCGACTGCTGGCGTGACTGGGAGCGCGCTTGCGCCGAGCGCTTTGCCCAGCTGAAAGCCAACGAGGAAGAGCTGAACCGCATTTTCATCGACATCTACGGCTTGCAGGACGAGCTGACCCCCGACGTGGACGACAAGGACGTGACCGTGCGCAAGGCAGACCTGAGCCGTGACATCCGCAGCCTGATTTCCTACGCCGTGGGCTGCATGGTGGGGCGCTATTCGCTGGACAAGCCCGGCTTGGCGTTCGCCGGCGGCGCGTGGAACGCCAGCCAGTACGTCACCTACCCCGCGGACAAGGACGGCATTCTGCCCATCACTGATGATGAGTATTTCGCCGACGACATCGTGACCATGTTCGTCAACTGGCTCAAGACCGTCTACGGCGCGGACACGCTGGAAGAAAACCTGCGGTTCATTTCCGACGCGCTGGGCGGCAAAGGCTCCCCCCGCGAGGTCATCCGGAATTACTTCCTGAATGACTTCTACAAAGATCATCTGAAGATTTACCAAAAGCGCCCCATCTACTGGCTGTTCGACAGTGGCAAGAAGAACGGCTTCAAGGCGCTGGTCTACATGCACCGCTATCAGCCGGACACCATCGCCCGCGTCCGCACGGACTATGTGCACGAAATGCAAAGCCGCTACCGCACCGCCATCGCCGACGTGGAGCAGCGCCTGAACGACGCCTCCACCTCCGAGCGCGTGAAGCTGACCAAGCGCCTGAACGCCCTGCAAGCCCAGGCGGACGAGCTGCGGCAATACGAGGAAAAAATCCACCACCTCGCCGACCAGATGATTGCCATTGATCTGGACGATGGGGTGAAGGTGAATTATGCCAAGTTCGCGGATGTGCTGGCAACGATAAAGTGAGGTGTTATCATTGGAGCCGACATTGCTCTGGACGATCATTGGTGCCATTGGGAGCTCTTTAGGTGCTATTGTTGGAGCTATTGCATTGATAGTAGCTTTAAAAGCCTACTTTCAACCTATACGTGTAGCTCTGAGCGCCAAGATTTCGGCCGGTTTCATAATGAATCGAAATACCTCCATTAATGTTTACAGCATTGATGTGAGCAATAAGGGGCTTAGAGATGTTACGGTGACAAACATATCACTACGAGCTGGAAATCAAACCATGTTTTTGGATTTTATGCTACAGAACACGCCTCTTGCTTATTTTGAGCCGCATTATCCGGCAACCCTAACACAAGGAACATCCGTAACTTTTCATCTCCCATATGAAAAGTTCAACAATGAAATTGCAAGATGTGTAAGGCAATCGCAGCTAAATCCAGAAGAACGAGTTCTAATCGCTGTAAGAGATGGGACGGACGGGATTCACTTGTTCAAGACGCGATATAGAATCAAGAACTTTTGTAAGGCTTCTTAAGAAATAACGGTGGTGAACATTCATGGACGCTGACAAGATCATTCAAGACCTGAACCGCAAGTTTGCGGCTCCCTTGCCGGAATTCTACAAACGCAGGATTGTCATCTGGTATGACGAGGATCGGGAGTTCGAGGAGCAAATCGACGGGCTCACCCTCTACAATGCCAAAGTGCTGAAGCTGACTGGCTGCAATAACTTCTATGCCAAGAAACTGCTGGCGGCGGACGACCCAACCAGCAACTACCTGGTCTATTGCCCGCTGTCCTATGATACGGAGGAAGACGACTGGCTGCTGGATGTGGCGCTTTACGGCGAGGAATTCCGGGCGGATCAGGTCTCCATGTGGATGGACGAGATGCAGATTCCGGAGACGCCCGCCCTGCGGAAAGCCTTCAAGCAGTACCGGAAGTTCTTCAAGGCACAGGGGCGCAGGAATAAGATTGCCGCGCAGGGCGCCACGCCTGCCAAACCGGCGCAGCTGCAAATGGCGATTATGGCCGCGCTGGCTGGCGTCAAAGAAGCAAAGCCCAATCAGATTATGAAGGCTGTGCTGCAGGCCGGGCTGGACATGGAGAACAACGCCGTCTGGCAGGAGTTTGACAGCTATGATATCACCGACGCCTTCTGGAGCATGGTCGGGCAAGGAACGGGATACAGGGATGCGGATGCCGATCTGCGCCACCTGTCTGCGCACCTGCTCCTTACCGCCGCAACCCGCACGATGCGGCAGGACGCCTTCTCCGGCTTGGAGTCGCTGATTTCCACGCCCCATCAGGCGTATTGCTTTGACTTTGTTTCCGACTGGATTCACAGCGAGGATTCCAAGAGCATCTATGCCATCGCCGAATATGTGGAATCCGAACTGAAGCTGCCGCAGCGGTTCATGAAGCTGCAAGTGGTCGATCTGCTGGAAACCGAGATGTTCCCCTGTGTCAATGAGGTGATTCTGGTCAAGCTGATGAGCGACATCGGCAATCACAGCATTGACGTGGATTTAATCACCAGAACCGTGGAAAAGCGCCGCACCTGCGTGTGGTACGACGATGTGATGAACTACTACGAGGGCATCCTGCAGGTTGCCCTGATGCAGGCGTTCTTTAAGGCGCACGCCTCCGGCTTCCATACAGTGGAGCCGCACAAGGTCTGGAAGGAATACACCAAGGAATACTACCGCATGGACACCTATTATCGCCAGTTCCATATGCGCTACGCGGACAGCCTCAAGAGCTATCACATGGAGCTGACCGACCGCTTCAGCCTGGTCAAGGATCAGGTGGAAGGGCTGTACATCAACTGGTTTCTGGGGCAGCTGGGCACCAACTGGTCGGATGCCTGTGCGGATAATCTGCGGGAGTATGGCAGGATTCTGGAAGTGCCGCAGCAGACGGAATTCTATCGGTCGAAGGTCGCGCCTTCCGATGCCAAGGTCTACGTCATCATCTCCGACGCCATGCGCTATGAGGTGGCGGCGTCCCTGACCGAGCAGCTGCGGCGGGAAACGCAGGCAAATGTCAGCCTGACGGGCGTGCAGGGCATCTTCCCCACGATTACCAAATTCGGCATGGCTGCGCTGCTTCCGCACAAAAAGCTGTCTGTCGAGCTGAAAACCGGCAAGGTGGATCGCCTCGCCGTATTGGCGGATGGGCAGTCCACAGAAGCCGGAAACCGCGATAAGCTGCTGAAAGGCGCGGATGCGCACAGTGTTGCCCTCAAATACAAGGACATCATCGGCATGAAGCGCGCGGAGCGGCAGGGGCTCATCAAGGGCATGAACGTCGTGTACATCTACCACGACACCATTGACGCTGCCGGTCATGACGAGAAGGACGTCTTCGGCGCCTGCGCGGAAACCATCGAAGAGCTGAAGAACATGGTGCGCATCATCGCCAACGAGTGGGGCGGCGCGTATATCCTGATTACTTCCGACCACGGCTTCCTGTACACCTACAGCCCCCTGACCGAGGACGACAAGGTGGACAAGACCACCGAATCCGATCAGGATGTGGAAATCGACCGGCGCTATGCCATCATGCAGCGTGGCGCACAGCCGCAGTATCTGCTGCCCGTCCGGTTTCTGGGCGGCGGGACGCCCTACGATGCTTTCGCGCCGCGCGAGAACATCCGCATCAAGAAAAAGGGCGGCGGGCTCAACTTTGTGCATGGCGGCATCAGCCTGCAGGAGATGGTCGTGCCCGTCATCGAGTATCACTTCCTGCGGAACCAGTCCAGCGAATACCGGAAGAACCGCAGCAAGTATGATACCAAGCCGGTGGAGATTGCCCTGCTCTCCGCCAGCCGGAAGATTACCAACATGATTTTCTCCCTGAGCTTCTATCAGAAAGAGCCTGTCAGCTACAACCGGGAGAAGGCAACCTACCAGCTGTACTTTACGGACAGCACCGGGAAACCGGTCAGCGATACCGTGATGCTCATTGCCGACAAGGCCAGCGGCAACGGTCAGGAGCGCACGTTCCGCTGTAGCTTCAATCTGAAGCAGCTGAAGTACAGCAACACGGAGCAATACTTCCTCGTCATCGCCGATGAAAACGGGATGATCGTGTCCCGCGAGGAATTCCAGATTGACATCGCGTTTGCGGTGGATGAATTCGACTTCTTCAGCTAAGAGGTGCATCATGGACAAAAATGCAATCAAGAAATACGCGATATGGGCGCGGCGGGAGTTGATTGACCGCGTGACCAAGCGCGCCGCCGTGTTCGGCGTGAGCAAGGAGGATGTTGGCGACCCGAACGCCGACAGCGTGAACGGGCATCTGCTTTCCGACGCTGAGAAGCGGCAGCGGCAGGCGATGATTCGCCGCATCGAGGAAAAGGGCTATGAGCAGGTGATGGAAGAAGTTGCCTACACATGGTTCAACCGCTTTGCCGCCCTGCGTTTCATGGAGGTCAACGGGTATCTGCCCACGCACATCCGCGTTTTTACGGATGACGAGGGGCGCTTCCGCCCGCAGATTCTCTCCGAGGCGATTCACCTGGAGTTGGACGGGCTCAACAAGCCCAAAGTCTACCAGCTGAAGGACGGCAATCAGGAGGAGGAGCTGTTCAAGTATCTGCTGATTGTGCAGTGCAACGCGCTGAACGGCATTCTGCCCGGCATGTTCCAGAAAATCGAGGACTACACCGAGCTTTTGCTGCCGGATTATCTGCTGCGCGAGGGCAGCGTGATTGAGCAGATGGTCACGCTGATTCCAGAGGACGACTGGAAGGATCAGGTACAGATAATTGGCTGGTTGTACCAGTATTACAACACCGAGCCGAAAGACAAGGTATTCGCCGATCTGAAAAAGAACATCAAGATCAGCAAGGAGAACATCCCTGCCGCCACCCAGCTTTTCACGCCGGACTGGATTGTTCACTACATGGTAGAAAACAGCTTGGGGCGTTTGTGGCTGGAAGGGCATCCATCTGCCCGTGATAAGTATTTGCCTGACCACAATGCGGACGGGTCTGTCTGCGTCAAAGAGGGCAAGTGGAATTATTATCTGGAAGAAGCGGAACAGGAACCGGCGGTAGAGGCACAGCTGGCAGAAATCAGAAAGCAGTACGCAGCACTGAAACCCACAGAGATTCTGACTATCGATCCATGTGCCGGGTCGGGTCACATTCTCTGCGTGCTCTTTGATGTGCTGGTGCAGATTTACGAGGACTATAGTTATACCGCTCGTGAAGCAGCTGCCAGCATCGTGCAGAACAACCTGTGGGGTCTGGACATTGATGACCGTGCAGCACAGTTAGCGTATTTTGCCGTGATGATGAAAGCCCGGCAGTATGACCGCCGTTTCTTCACCAAGGAAGTGCAGCCTCACGTTTATGCCATCCAGGAGAGCAATCTCATCGAACGCAAACACTTGAATTATCTGGGGCATGGTCTGAGTGCCCTTGAACGGAACAATGCCCTCAATCAGATGAACGCGCTGCTGGATGCGTTCATTGACGCGAAGGAGTACGGCTCCATTTTGCAGCCCGGCGCATACGACTGGGCGCTGTTGTCGCGCTTTGTGGCGGACACCACGCCGGAACAGCAGGTGACGTTTGACGAATCCGGCGTTGAGACGACGCAGGCGCAGCTTCGGCTGATGATTGCGCAGGGGCAGGCGCTGGCGCAGAAGTACCATGCGGTGGTGACGAATCCGCCGTATATGGGTGGCTCTGGCATGAGCGCAAAGTTGTCGGATTTTGTTAAAAGCAATTATCCTGACAGCAAAAGCGACCTGTTTGCGGTGTTTATGGAACGTTGTCGCCAGATGGCTGTGAACAACGGTTTTCAGGCAATGATTACCCAGCATAGTTGGATGTTCCTGTCCAGCTTTGAGAAGCTGCGTACAAAGCTGCTGACCGTTGATATTGTCAATATGGCGCATCTGGGTGCGAGAGCGTTTGAAGAAATTGGCGGTGAGGTGGTGCAGACCACCTCGTTTGTCATCCGCAAAAGCCATGTTGCGGACTATAAGGGTGAGTATTGCCGCCTGATTGAACCGACCACGCAGCAAGGGAAAGAGGATATGTTCCTTGCGGGTGAGAATCGGTATGCGGCAGACCAGTCTAACTTCTCCAAAATCCCCGGTGCGCCGGTGGCGTATTGGGTGAGTGAGGCAATTCTTCGTAACTACAGTAGCTTTCCTAACGTTGGAGATGTTTCGCTGGTCAAAAAGGGACTTTTTACAGGACAAAATGATTTGTTTTTCCGCTACTGGTATGAACCTGCTTTTTCGTCGGTTGATTTTGGTGTAACGGATAAAAACGAAATTCTGGAAAAGCACTACGTTCCAATGAACAGCGGCGGAACTTTCAGACGCTGGTATGGTAACCGTCTGAGCATTATTAAGTTCGATTCAAAGCATTACGATCTGATTACAAATAATCAGGGGCATAGAAGTCCGCACTTGTACTTTAAAGAATCAGCTGCATGGACAAAAATTACTGCCAGCAGTTTTTCAATAAGGTATTCTGAGGTTGGCTTTGTAAACAACGATGCAAGCATGGCAGTTTATGAAGGTACTGCAGACTTCTTTGCTATTATTGGTCTCCTAAACTCAAAAGTTGCACAGCACTATCTGAGCTTAGTCAACGAATCATTAAACTACACAACTGGCAATGTTTCTTCTGTTCCATATGTTGAAAGGGATACACCCAATATTCGGTCGTTAGTTGAACACTGTATTGAAATATCCAAAGCAGATTGGGACTCCTTCGAAACCTCTTGGGACTTCAAGGAGCATCCGCTCATTCGCTGGAGCCGCTGTCTGGGGGACGCGACGTCAATCGGCGCGACGATTCAATATTACTACGGCAGGCGTATGCCCGTATCCTGCCCGCTGGAGTTGTGCTACCTGTTATGGCAGGGCGAATGCAATAAGCGATTTGAGGAACTCAAATCCAACGAGGAAGAGCTGAACCGCATTTTCATCGACATCTACGGCTTGCAGGACGAGCTGACCCCCGACGTGGACGACAAGGACGTGACCGTGCGCAAGGCAGACCTGAGCCGTGACATCCGCAGCCTGATTTCCTACGCCGTGGGCTGCATGGTGGGGCGCTATTCGCTGGACAAGCCCGGCTTGGCGTTCGCCGGCGGCGCGTGGAACGCCAGCCAGTACGTCACCTACCCCGCGGACAAGGACGGCATTCTGCCCATCACTGATGATGAGTATTTCGCCGACGACATCGTGACCATGTTCGTCAACTGGCTCAAGACCGTCTACGGCGCGGACACGCTGGAAGAAAACCTGCGGTTCATTTCCGACGCGCTGGGCGGCAAAGGCTCCCCCCGCGAGGTCATCCGGAATTACTTCCTGAATGACTTCTACAAAGATCATCTGAAGATTTACCAAAAGCGCCCCATCTACTGGCTGTTCGACAGTGGCAAGAAGAACGGCTTCAAGGCGCTGGTCTACATGCACCGCTATCAGCCGGACACCATCGCCCGCGTCCGCACGGACTATGTGCACGAAATGCAAAGCCGCTACCGCACCGCCATCGCCGACGTGGAGCAGCGCCTGAACGACGCCTCCACCTCCGAGCGCGTGAAGCTGACCAAGCGCCTGAACGCCCTGCAAGCCCAGGCGGACGAGCTGCGGCAATACGAGGAAAAAATCCACCACCTCGCCGACCAGATGATTGCCATTGATCTGGATGATGGGGTGAAGGTGAATTACGCTAAGTTCGCGGATGTGCTGGCAACGATAAAATAACCTGGAGGATAAGCCATGTCTGGACTTGAGATAACATCAGATGCCCGTGAAACCATCAAGGCAAAACTTCGTGCGCATTTTGATGGGAAAATTGTCCGCAAAGACCTGACCAAGAAAATCAAGGAAGGCGCAAATGTTCCCATCTACGTCCTTGAGTTTCTGCTGGGGCAATACTGCTCCTCTGACGATGACGCCATCATCGAAACCGGCGTGCAGCAGGTCAAACGCATTCTGGCGGATAACTTCGTGCGCCCGGATGAGAGCCAGAAGATTCTGTCTCAGCTGCGCAAACGTGGAAGCCACACGGTCATCGACATGATCACCGTTCAGCTGGATATCCAGAAGAACAGGTACTTCGCCCAATTCTCAAACTTGGGTCTTGCGAGGGTTCCCATTGAGGACGAGTATCCGGAGAAGTACGACCGGCTGCTCTGCGGCGGAATCTGGTGCATCGTGCAGCTGGACTACGAATCCGTGGAAGAGGCCAAGAAGAACGGCTACCCCATCCAGATCAGGAAGCTGACGCCCATCCAGATGCCGCACATCGACATTGATGACCTCAAAGCAGGCCGGAAAGCGTTCACGAAGGAAGAGTGGATGGACGTGCTTCTCCGCTCCATCGGCATGGAACCGGATGCGCTGACCATGCGCGAAAAATGGCTGCTGATTCTGCGCATGGTGCCGCTGGCGGAGAACAACTTCAACCTGTGTGAGCTGGGCCCCCGCTCCACTGGCAAGAGCCATCTGTTCAAGGAAATTTCGCCGAACAGCATCCTGGTGTCAGGCGGCCAGACCACGGTGGCCAACCTGTTCTACAACATGGCGCGGAAGACGGTCGGGCTTGTTGGCCTTTGGGATTGCGTTGCCTTCGATGAAGTGGCTGGAATCAGTTTCAAGGACAAAGACGGCATACAAATCATGAAGGACTATATGGCGTCCGGTTCCTTCGCCCGTGGCAAAGAAGAAAAGGCAGCTTCCGCATCCATGGTGTTCGTGGGCAACATCAATCAGAGCGTGGATGTGCTGCTCAAAACCAGCAGTCTCTTTGACCCCTTCCCGCCGGAAATGGGCACGGATACCGCCTTTCTGGATCGCATCCACTGCTACCTGCCCGGCTGGGAGATTCCGAAGTTCCGTCCGGAACACTTCACGGACGATTACGGATTCATCACGGATTATCTGGCTGAATTCATCCGTGACCTGCGGAAAGAGCAGTACGGCGACGCGCTGGATCGCTGGTTCCGGCTGGGGAAGAATCTCAACCAGCGCGATACCATCGCCGTGCGCCGTACTGTTGATGGTCTGCTGAAGCTGGTCTACCCGAACGGCGAGTTCACAAAAGAAGAATTGGCGGAGATTCTGGAAATCGCCCTGGAGATGCGCCGCCGCGTAAAAGAGCAGCTGAAAAAGCTGGGCGGCATGGAATTCTACGATGTGAATTTCAGCTACATCGACAATGAAACCTTTGAGGAGCATTACGTTTCCGTGCCTGAGCAAGGCGGCGGCAAGCTGATTCCGGAAGGGCTGTGCAATCCCGGTCAGGTGTATACCGTGAGCCGTGGAAAGTCCGGCATGATTGGTGTGTTCCGCCTGGAAAGCCAGATGCTGCCTGGCAACGGCAAGTTTGACCGTACCGGCATCGGCACTGATCGCGATGCCCGCGAGAGCAGCAGCACAGCGTTTAATTTCCTAAAAGCCAATGGCAACAGAATCAGCGGTTCTATCAGCACAACGACGAAAGACTACATCATCAACTATCAGGATTTGCAGGGCATCGGCATGACCGGCAAGCTGGCTCTGCCCAGCCTGATTGCGCTGTGCTCCATCGCCCTGGGCAGACCGACGCTGGGCAGCCTCGCCGTGTTGGGCGAAATCAGCATCAGCGGCACAATGATGAAGGTGGACGAGCTGGCCAACACGCTGCAATGCTGTCTGGACAGCGGCGCGAAGAAGGTGTTGATTCCGTCCGTATCCATGATTGATTTTGCGGCGGTTCCTGCGGATCTGATGGGCGCTTTTCAGCTGATTCCATACAGCAGTGCGGAGGATGCGGTATTCAAAGCACTCGGCGTAGAATAACAGGAGGACGATGAAGATGGCGCAGTTTGACGTTTACAGTACATCGGTCGAAAACATCATCAGCTGGATTAAATCCGGCGACCGTTTTTTTGGATGCCGCGAAAGTGCATAATCACATGAGCTCGTTTTTAACACCGAATAGCAAACTACAATATTTAGACAGTAGCGGGTATTCAGCCTCGCTTCGATATGTAAAAGGGACGATCCCTTCGCTGCCTCTTTTACATATGTTGCACCATTTATGATGTTATGCAGGAATGGTTATTTTTAGCATCTGTGTTTTTATGCAAAAAATCAAAGCGATATAAGTACGACGAAAGCGTTGCAGCGGGACTGCGCCGCTTTTCTGTTATCAAAAATGCAAAGTGAGTCGAAAAAGATGTTCTATGTAAAAAGTTTTTCTGAATTTTCAGCAAAAACCATTGACCGAAACAGCGCTTTAGGCTATACTAATAGCAAGGAGGCGATACCATGATTGTTAGACCCTACTATTTGGA
>ENA-UOJO01000255-UOJO01000255.1-human-gut-metagenome-genome-assembly--contig:-P57-NODE-255-length-89054-cov-16.561321_pt1 | contig 89054 bp, 91 predicted proteins | sample MGYA00242351_ERZ723898 | MGnify/ENA metagenome assembly ERZ723898 | reverse complement strand
AGCACAAGACTGAAAATCTTGGTGTCGTTGGTTCGATTCCAACTGAAGCCACCATTTTTAAAAGCCAGCCGGAGCTTATATATATTTTGGACAGGCTGTCCTCATAGCTCAACTGGATAGAGCGTTTGACTACGGATCAAAAGGTTAGGGGTTCGACTCCTCTTGGGGACGCCATTTATCGGGAAGTGGCTCAACTTGGTAGAGCACTCGGTTTGGGACCGAGTGGTTGCAGGTTCAAATCCTGTCTTCCCGACCATTTAGTAATTTAACTCCATGTTTACGGGGTTTTATTTTTTTAGGTTTTATTTAGGTATTGATTTTCAATTTATAAAGGAGGTGTTGAATGCGCAATAATGGTTTTAAAAACGAAAGAGATTTTGTAAATTTTTTTAATAAAAAATATTTATATGAATTTGATTCTAATACTCAAGAATTCTTAACCAATATATTTGATGGCACCATTGATAATAGTGAACCAATAATTTGCTATAAAAACAAAAAACTTCAGAAAGCTGATATATTTATTCAATTTAAAAAATATACTAAAGGTATTAGCATAAAATCAGGACATTATAATTCAGTTAGTCAAGAACCAGTTAAAGAGTTTGAAAGGTTTTTGATTAATTTAAATATCCCATACAAAGTGATAGATTATTATTTAAGTTTTCATTATGGCTATAGAAGAAATAGTGATGGAACTCGTGATTACAGTAAAAAATTAAGTTCTGAAGATTATCGCCTATTATATCAAGACGAAGTAGATATATTTAACAAATATATTAATAAGACAAAAATAATAATAGAAATGGTTGATAGATTTGTTATAAGAGGTAGAAATTCAAAATACGATATTGATGCTTTAATTTGTGGAACACCTGATAAATATGTTTGGATTAACAAATATGATTTATATGATCTATTTTTAGACAAAAAATGTTTAAATTATAAAACTCCTCATATTTCTTGTTTAACAATTGGCCCTAAAAAGAGATGTTTAACAACTGAAAATAAGACAAAAGACAGATATGAAGTATGTGTCAAATGGGTATCTCCAGAAAATGATATTAAAGGCTTTAAAGAAAAGCAGAAAACCAAAAAAACTCATTAGTGAATGTTTATAAATAAGACTTTTATTTAAATAACCAATAGTTAAAATGTTTTTACTTATTAATAATTTAATTTAAAATTTGACTTTTTTGTACCAAATATGGTATAATTATTTTGATTGAGGGGGAGTTAAAATGAATGAATATAATATTTTGTTTGAAAATTTCTTTTGCTTTAGCAAAGACAACATAAATAGTGGACTTGATTTGAACAATATAATACGCGTTATTTTAAACAGTAAAGAGTTTACAGACACTGAACTAAAAATTAGTAGTAAACCTGTCAAAAGTGTGCTAATGGGTTTACAAGTTACACCTGAAGGAAAAGAATATGGGTATATAAGTGGCATATATTATGTAACAGATGGAGAAATCATAGAAAATAGAGATATTACTGGAACTATAAAATTTAGAAATGATGAAGTGATATTATTGCTTAATATAACGAGGTACAACAACATTACAACCACAACAGAATTAGGCGAAATTATAAGTTTTTCATATGAGGATGGTAACTATACAAGGTTTAGTTCATATTCTAATAAAAAGCCAACAATAGAAATAATAAACAAATTAGATTATGACAAATTTCCTGAATTTCAAAAAAATGCAGTCAGAAAAATAAAAATGGGGTCTTGGTATGAATAAATTATATAGATTTAGTAACGAAAACTTAACGAGTTATCAAGATTTATATGATTTCAAAAACAAGAAAGTCTTGAGTGTAATAGGCAGTGGAGATCAGTATTTTTCAAGCATTTTATATGGAGCAGAAGAAGTTACCTGTTTTGATATGTTCGCTCCTTCAAAGTACTATTTAATTTTTAAATACATTGCAATTAAAGTTTTAACATATGAAGAATTTGTAGAATTTTTTATTAAATCAAATATGAAAAATAAAGTTATATATCAAAAACTAAGAAAACATTTACCAAAAGATGTGAAAACTTTCTTTGATTTTGCTTACAAGCGTGGACTTAACAAACTAACATATATTGTAATCGGATTTAACAATAAAGTAAACACTATGTCTGGAAGAGTAATACCTTATTTAGATAAAAATAACTACAATGAGTTAAAAGAACTATTGCACATCAAGCCACTTCCAAACTTCATTATAGGAGTATTTCCAAATATATTAAATGAAATAACTAATGACTATGATTTAATCTTATTGTCAAATATTTATTCATTTTTAGGAATAGATGTGACGAAGTACAACGAAATTATGAAGAATGTTTTTACACATTTAAACGAAACTGGCGAAGTTCAGGCAAACTATGTGTGGCATGAATACAGTGACTTTTTCACTGGTTTTAAAGAAAACGGCTATATTATTGATAAAGTTGACGCTGTTCAGGACACAAACTCATACAATTATGTTGCAACTTTAAGAAAAAAATGATAAAATAACAATGTAAAACTTGTGATGAAAGAATGAATTTATCTTTTTATTTATAGAGAGTTAGTGTTTGGTGAAAACTAATAATAAGAATAAATTTTCCTACTTTCTAAAGTGGAATATAAAAGTATTCCCGGCTAAAAACCGTTATAAATAATAAAGAAAAACAAGGGATGGCACCGTGCACTTTTGCACTCCTTATGCTGTCCTTTTTATTTTAGGAGGAAAGATTTTATGAAAAATAACAAAATAACAAGTAGAGATGTTGACTTTGCAGCTTGGTACACAGATGTAGTTAACGCAGCTCATTTAGCAAGATATTCAAATGTGAAAGGTTGCACAATTTTTGAACCAAATGGATGTGCTTTATGGGAAAGTATTAAAGAAAACATGGACAAAATGTTTAAAGAAACTGGACATAAAAATGTCATGATGCCAATGTTTATACCAGAAAACTTACTAAAAAAGGAAGGCGAGTTAGTAGAAGGCTTTGCACCAGAAGTAGCCTGGGTAACAATAGGTGGTTCGAAACCACTTGAAGAAAAATTGGCTGTTCGTCCAACAAGTGAGACGTTATTTAGCGATTACTACCGTGATGTAGTAAAATCATATAGAGATTTACCACTTAAATACAATCAATGGTGCAGTGTAGTAAGATGGGAAAAGGAAACAAGGCCATTTTTAAGAAGTAGAGAATTTTTTTGGCAAGAAGGTCACACAGTACATGCAACACAAATAGAAGCTGAAAAAGAAACACACGATATGCTGAATATATATAAAAAGTTCTTTACTGACTATCTAGCAGTACCAGTTATGTCAGGAAGAAAAACAGAAAAAGAAAAATTTGCAGGTGCAGAATACACTTTAACAATTGAAGCGTTAATGTATAATGGAATATGCCTTCAAAGTGGAACGTCACATTATTTTGGACAAAAATTTAGCAAAGCTTACGACATAAAATTCTTAAATAAAGACAACAACTATGAATATGCATATCAAACTTCTTGGGGTTCATCAAATAGAATGATAGGTGCAGTTATTATGGTACACGGAGATGATTATGGACTTGTTCTTCCACCAAAAGTAGCTCCAATAAAAGTTGATATAATTCCGATTGGCAGTGACATTTCTGTAAGTAGTGCTCTAGAAATAATAAAAACTAAATTAAAAGAAAATAACATAACATTTAGAGTGGATGACTCAGAAAAATCACCAGGTTTCAAATTTGCCGAAAGTGAAGTTAATGGCACACCTATTAGAATAGAAATGGGTACAAGAGATCTAGAAAATAACGAAGTCACATTAGTAAGAAGAGATAGTAGAGAAAAAATAACAGTAAAAATAGAAGAACTTTTAAACAAAATAGAGTTTTTATTAGAAGACATTCAAAATAACTTATACAAAAAAGCTCTAGAAAGAATGAATACACTAACATACACTGCTACAAATATGGATGAAATGTCATCAATTATTAAACAACATCCGGGGTTTATAAAAGCAGACTGGTGTAGAAATACTGAATGTGAAATTAAACTAAAGGACAAAACAGGTATAAAATCTAGATGTATACTTGAAAATGAAGAAAAAATAACAGGAAAATGTGCGATATGTGGTAGACCAGCTAAAGAAGTAGTGGTATGGGGAATACAATATTAATGTGTAATGAATGGAAGGAACAAAACTTTCTTGAGTTAACCAATTATTTACAAACATTGAGTGATGAAAAATACAAAAACTTTAACGATAAAATAATTAATACCAGTTACAAAACTCTAGGTTTGCGTACTCCAGTTTTGAAAAAAATTTCAAAAGAAATAATGAAAACTAATTACTTGGATTTCTTAACTTTTGCAAATAGTTCTAATATATATGAAGTACAAATTTTGTCAGGATTAGTGATTTCAAACATGTCAGATTTAAAAGTGTATACCAAATACATAAAGAATTATACAAAGAAAATGGACTCGTGGAGCTTTACTGACATGATTAGCAATTCTTCAAAAATATTAGATAGCACAACTATTGAATATTCATTCAATTTTCTAAAAAGTTCTCATGAATTTACAAAAAGATTTGGCTACGTTATAATATTAGACCATTATTTAAAAAAAGAAAATTTAAGCGTCATATTTGATTTAATAAAAAAAGAGACAACACATGCTTATTACGTAGACATGGCAATATCGTGGCTACTTTGTGAACTATACGTAAAGTTTACAAGTGACACTTACGAATTTATAAAAAGCACTAAATTACCAGATTTTATTGTAAGAAAAGCAACAAGCAAAGTGAATGACTCTTTTAGAGTATCAAAAGAAGACAAAGATAAACTAAAAAAATTAAAAGACCTAATTTTAACAACTTAGTTTAAAAAGTCTTCTTTTAATATTGAGAAATTTGAAGTTTTTTTGTATAATATACTTAAGGTGATAAGATTTGACAAAGAAAAAATTAAATGTTAAAAAATTAGGGGTATTTGTAGGTATTGTTGTAGTAATTTTGGTAGTAATTATAATTGGTATTAAATCTTTAATAGATGAAAGCAATTTGAGAAAAACCATAGAATACAAACTGGGCGAAGTAGGCTATTCTGATAACGAAATAGAATACATTAAGACTTTAAAAGAAGACGAGATTAACACATTACTAAATCATAAATACAACGTAAACATAACAAAACTAATGAAAGAAAAAAAGTTTATATTTGCAAACTTAGATAAATACTTGGATTATATAAATGAAAATAATGGTAATTTAACTGATATAGTAGCTAAAGTAAACACAAAAGCATCTTTAGGCTGGTACAAAAGTATAGCAGATACAGACACTTCAAAAGGAGAATTGATGTTAGTAAATAAATTTTACAAGTTATCAGAAACCTACGCGCCAAGTGATTTAGTAGACGTTAGTTTAAGCTATGCATATGAAGGAAAACAAGTAAGTAAAATGATGTATGATAGTCTTACAAATATGCTAGACGCTGCTAAAGAAAGTGGATATAATTTAGTAGTAAGTCAAGGATATAGAAGTTATGCTGATCAAGAAGAAGCATATAATGATATTGAAGCAAGTAGTGGTGTAGATTATGCCGATAAAGTTGCAGCACGTCCTGGTCACTCAGAATATCAAACTGGTCTAAGTGTTGTAGTAAAGCCACTTTATACAGAAGGCTCAGACATGGAAAACAGTCCAGAACACACATGGATTTTGGAAAATGCTTACAAATATGGCTTTATTTTAAGATATCCAAAGGATAAAGAAAACATAACAGGATTCTCATATGATGCATGGAGACTAAGATATGTTGGCTCAAATGCTGCAAGAATTATACATAATGAGAATATAACATTTGATGAATATTATGAATATTATATTAATTATGGGGGATAAATGAATAAAAAAGTAGTAGTACTAGGTGGAGGAACAGGTCTTTCTGTACTTTTACAGGGCCTTAAAAAATTTCCGTTAGACATAACTGCAATAGTAAGTGTATGCGATAATGGTTCTTCAACTGGTAAATTAAGAGAAGAATTTAAAACGCCAGCAGTAGGCGACATTAGAAGAGTATTAATTTCACTAAGTGAAACTGAGCCACTCGTAGAAAAACTATTTAATTACAGGTTCAGCACATATAGCGATTTAAATGGTCACGCAGTAGGGAATTTAATATTAACAGCTGCAAAAGAAATAACTGGCAATTTAAGTGATGGAATAGAAGCTTTATCAAAAGTATTTAACTTGAAAGGAAAAGTTGTTCCATTAACAGAAGATAACGTTACATTAATGGCAGAGATGAAAGATAAAACAATTGTTGAAGGCGAAAAAGAAATATCTCTAAGTCCAAAGAAAATAAAAAAAGTTTTCTATAAGGAAGCACCAGTAATAACACCTGAAGCAATAAAAGTAATAAAAAATGCAGACGCCATCATACTAAGCATGGGTAGCATATTTACAAGTATCATACCAAATTTAATAAACAAAGAAATCATAGACGCAATAGACGAGTCAAATGCCAAAATAATATACGTATCAAACATGGTTACTCAACCAGGCGAAACAGATAACTTTAAAGTAAGCGACCACGTAAATTTATTAAACTCATACCTAGGCAAAAGAAAAGTAGACGTAGTACTTGCAAACAATAAAAAGATAGACAAAAATATATTAGAAAAATATCAAACCAGTGAACAAAAAGACCAAGTCTTACTAGATAAAGAAAACTTAAAAGACATCACTGTAATAGAAGACAACTATTTTATAATAGATAATGGCATGGTAAGACATGACGCTCTTAAAGTAGCTTTTAACATATTTGTAGAAGTCTTTAAATATTAAGAAGAACCAAATAGTTCTTTTTTTCTTTAAAAAAAGACATCAAAGTCTCATAGTTTTTACTTTAACGTCTTTTGTATCTTTAACTAAATTAATTAACACTTCACTAGTAGTATAACAAAAAAAGTCCTTAGAAAAAAGGACTTCTATAGTTATATTTGGTGGAGAATGTGGGACTTGAACCCGCGACCCCCTGCGTGCAAGGCAGGTGCTCTAGCCAACTGAGCTAATTCCCCACGGTAGGCACTTGATTAAATCAAGCATTAAAAGTGTACCATAAAATTAGTGCCTATGTCAATACTTTTTATAATATTTTTTAAATTTTTTTATTAATTTTGCTTTTTATAAATTTTTTAGGATTTTCAAAATCTCTGTAAGTCACATCTTCATTAGTAAAAATCATAGGTTCAGTTTCTAAATATTCAATATCTCCATTATCGTCATACCAAATAGTAATGAAATAATTTCCCATCAAATTAGGTATCTCATTTTTCATCATAAATGAAGATGTATCAACATTACATGGACACAAGAAAGTGTGAACATTTCTATAAAACATATAATAAGACTTGTGGTAATGTCCCCTTAAACTGATTTTAGGTTTAGTATGACTTGGTATCTGATCAATTCCGTTCTGTGGCTTTGTAGAAAGTATTCTGCTTGTCCCACCACCTGGGTGAAATAACTCCATCTTGCAGTTGTCAAAATAATAAAAGCCCCTGTCTTGCCCAAGAAACTCAATATCGTCTCTTCTTTTTTCTAATTCTTTTCCAATATCAACTCCATAATTAAATAGGTGAGTTTGATCATGACTTCCAGTAATAATGTGCCACTTCATTCCAGGAAACTTAGGCAAAGTATTTAAGGTGTACTCAAGCTGTCCAGTCGCACCATATAAAAACACTTCATAATTATGTATTGGCCTAATTCTACTATAATCTCCATCAGTAATATCTCCAACATGAAATATATCAGTAATTCCACGGTTATAAGCTTCATAAACAGATGTATTTACCATAGAAGGCTGACTATAAATACTTCCGTAATGTGTATCACTTACAACTAGAAATTCCTTTTTATGTAATTCTTCTTTAGGTAGCTTTATCTCAGTCTTTCTAATTTTTTTAACATTTTTTCTAACGACAAGAACCCCATCAATTTCACTAATACCAATATCTCTTCCTCTTTCTTGAAGTAGGTCAATCACGCCATAAAGTTCATTTTCATTAATTGAAAGTCTATTCATCAAATCACTAAAACTCTCTTCCTTCTTAATATTTCTATATATTCTATCTAACATACTACTCATATTATCTTTAACAGGCTTAACTTTAACATTATCTTTACTATCACTTATTATAAGAGGCTTTATTGTAATATAGTTTTCTTTACTAGGAACGTAGTAGGGAATAAGTGTAGACTTCATACTCTTTAATTTTCCATTTTTAGTATAACTAATATCAAAAACATACGCACCTATAGTATTTTGTTGACTTAAATTTCTCATCTTTGGAGTTCTAGCAACTACAGAAGGTATTGCAAACATCTTAGTATCTCTAATTGTTGGAAACTCCTGTGCAGTCAATGTGCCACCTAAAAATATCGCGTCATAATCTTCATAACTAGGCATACTTCTAGAATACTTCTGTGGTGGATATGCGATAGTATAGCTTTCTCCTTGCTTTTTCAAATTCTCAACCCTAAACATAACTTTATTAAAATTAATAGTCGCACTTTTAGGCCCTAAATAAATTAAATCATCTCTGTTACTACTAATATATTCTCCAACATTTAACTCTTTACTCCAAGTATGGTCAGTTTTTCCTGTAATAAAAAGAGTAGTAATACCAGTTACCTTAGGATAAAACTCTAATAAATGATTAGCTTGCCCAATACTAGTATTACTAATTAAACTTTTACCATATTCATAAACATCGTTGTTTTTATATTCGCCTTCAAGTAAATTTCCTGCTACAATTACATATGTAACACCACACTCTAAAAACTTTTTATATAAGTCATTTAAAATAGCAATTTGCTCGTTTGTTGAACCAAATCTAGTATCACTTATAACAGCAAACTTAGTATTCAAGTTTACGTCCACATTAATATTATATACATTTTCTTTTGTATAATCAGGATGGTGATTAATTATTAGTCTAACTTCATTATTCTTTTCAGTCCTAATAACATTAATACCAGTTTCCTTTAACTTTCTTACATAACCAAAAAGCTCAAACTCACTGATTTTAAATTCACTGACTAAATTACTTACACTTTCTCCTTTTTCTAGTTTTTTCACTAGTTCACTTAAAACGTTGTCCATATAATCCCTACCTTTACATACTATAATTATATCAATTAACCCTAAAAAATAAAAGCACAAATTTTTGACAAAACAGTACCAAATATGGTATAATTATAGTAATTAAGGGGGCTACATTATGTTTGAAATAAAAAATAATTTTTTGATAATACCAGAAAACTTAAATTTCACATCCATTACTTTGATAGACGAAAACACTCTTATCCTTTCAAACTTAAAACAAAACATAAATTTAAGTATGACTAGTCAAAATAGAAAAGTTTATAGAATAATACTAGCAAATACTTATAGTGTTGAAAAAGTAGGTAACAAAATAAAAATTCCAAAACAAATTTTAGATAAGATAAACTTTAAGGAATATGACATGTCATTTACACAAAATAACAACATTATCATTAAAGGTAAAGAAAAGACTTTAAAACTATAGAATTTATTGATACAATATTTCTAGGAGAAAACAAATGAAAAATGTATTTAGAGAAGAGTTATTAAGAAACAATAAAGAATTTAAAAAAGTATTTAATGAACTTTATAGTAAAAACAAACTAACTGAGTTTGACGAGCTTTTATGGGATATAATTTCAAAAGACAAAACACCAATTAGAATAACTGGGTATGGCCCTCTTGCATTCATTGACCTTTTTAGACTAGGCTTAACTGGTGGAAGATGCAAAACCTGTTCATATGAACTTGTTCTTTTACTAGATAAACTTGGAATATATAGTGAAGCCGTGTACGTAGTAAACCCACACTTCAAAGGTACGGAGGGTAGCTCTTTTGGCGGCCACTGGGTAGTAGAAACAGTACTTAATAACAAGAAAGTAGTAATAGATACTTCACTAGCAGTAATGGGAAATCCCACTTACTTTAACACTCTAGGACACAGAGTAGTAGAGAAGAAAGATTTAGACACTCTATTTAAAATATATCCAGACTTAGTAGAATATCAAGACAACATGGTCGTACATTCATTAACTAAATAACTTCAATTTTAATAAGTTCCCTAAAATATATTCTAAATCTATCTATTAGAATATATTTTTCTATTGTATCAATTTTACTAACATATCCTTCTTTATATAATAGCATTCCTTTATTAAAATATTTTACTCTAACTAAAGTAGAAGAATTAACACTCTTTAACACATCATTAATTTCATATATCCTGTCTTCCATAATAACAGGCTTATCAACTAACTGTCTCTTTTTCTCAATTTCTAAAATATCTTTATACTTAAGTAAGGTATTAAATGGTTTCCATTTAATCATTTTTCTATACATAATATCACCATTACTTATTATGTCCACCCATCTTCTTATTACGCATTTTAATTGTACTATAATCAAGTAAACTAGACGCTTTTAAAATAGCATTATCCCCAAATCTCTTAGTTATCTCGTCAATTGTTTTCATAGTCTCATCATAACTTTCTTCGTTTGTATCAAATAAATTTAACTGTACATAATTATTATCACTTAATTTACCAAGAGAAATACTTACCTTTCTAATAGGAAGTTCTTCAATATACGCATCAAATATACTTTTGCACACTTCATAAATAACGCTATCTTTATCAGTAGGAGAAGATAACTTCTTAGAATGATAAAACCCATCACCAACACTTCTAGAGTATCCAATACCAAAACCAACTACTTCGCATGCTTTTTTATTACTTCTAAGTCTTTTAGTAGCGGTCTCACACATCTCTTTAACAATTAAAATAACTTCACTAGGAGTATAATCTTTATATAATATCTGACTAAGTCCATAACTCTTATTTTTAACTTCATATCTATCATTTTTAATATTACTATAATCTATCCCATTCGCGTGCAAATACAACTCTTCGCCTAACACACCAAATCTTTTCTTATAAAACTCTTTACCATACTTATTAATATCTCCAACCTTATATATTCCTAGATCATTTAGCTTTTTCATGGTTTTAGATCCAATTCCCCACATCTCGTCTAATGGTGTTATATTCCATAACTTAGTCTTCACATCTTCATAAGTCCACTTAGCGATAAAGTCAGGACTATGTTTACTCTCAATATCAAGTGCAACCTTAGCAAGAAGTAAGTTGGGCCCAATTCCACACGTACTAGTAAGTCCTGTCTTCTCTTTAATTCTAGCCATTATGTTTTTAGCTAAAGTAACATCATCCATCTTATATAACTCTAAATAATCAGTAACATCTAAAAACGCTTCGTCTATAGAGTACACATGCATATCTTCTTTACTTACAAAATCTAAAAAACAATTAATAACTTCTTTACTTTTCTTAACATACAAACTCATTCTAGGAGTAGCTGTAATATATTTAATTCCTTTAGGTATCTCAAAAACTCTTCCGCGAGAAGGTACACCAAGATTTTTCATATATGGAGTAACTGCAAGAGTAATCGCCCCACCTTTTCTAGATGGATCAGCAACAATTAAGGGAGTAGTAAACGGGTCTAAATTTCTTTCAATACATTCAACTGAAGCAAAAAAACTCTTTAAATCAATACATAAAATATTTCTTTCTTCCATAACCAACACCATCCTTTGTTCGCATTAAGTATAACACGTCTTTGTTTGTATAGTCAACTGCTAAATTATGGAATTAAATAAAAAAATAATCATACACTTTACTAGGGGGAAACTATGAATAAAAAACTACCTAATATATTTGTAAATAAAAATACTGGAATAATAAAAAACAATGAAGAATTTTACTATGGAAAAGATAATTTAAATGAAACAAAAATAATAGATGATAACATGAAAGAAATACTAATAAGAAAAAAGATTAACGACATATTTTCAAGTAACAACTTTATATATAAAGTAAATGTGTGCATAACCACAAAAAATGGAGACAAAGATTACACTTTAATAGCTAGGGATAAAACTAAATTATTAACAATAAACAACGAAGTAATAAACATTAAAGATATACTTGATATAAAGTTAGTCAAATAATTATTAAAAGTAAATAAAAATTAACTAAAGTTTTTTCTTTTTATTTAGAAAAAAATAATACTAGTTATATTTAAATATGTTAAGACCATCTAGACAAACAGTAAGATATTTGGTACAATATATACGTGATTAAAATGAAAAAAGATGTGAAAGAAAAAAAGAAAAATATAAAAGAAAAAGATAACATATTTAAAAAGATAATCGCCTTTTTTATAAGAAATAAAAGTATAATATTAATAAGTATTCCATTTATATTGATGGACTTGTTTACAAGAATTTTAGGATATAAAATAAACTTTTATGGCATATATAGATTAGCTCCAAATTTATTTACTTTATTATGGGTAACTCTAATAATTGGACTTAGTACTTCATTTAAAGGAAAAATAGGTAAATCTATATACGTAGTATTTTTTATCCTTAGTTTTGCCTTGTTTACAGTAAACAATGTCTACTATAGTATGACAGATACATTCTTTGATTTTTCTCTAGTACTACTTGCAGGAGAAGGCTCAGGTTATTTCATGGACGCGATTATTAACTGTAACATATGGGTTTACATACTTATGCTTTTAATATTATCTTTAACTATATACTTATTTAAATTCTATCCAAAAGTAGAAAAGAATAGATACAAGAAATTAGTAGTAATTTTAGTAATCTTCTTAGTAGGACACACTCTTACACCACTAGTGTACGGAAAATCTGACAAAGAACTTACTTGGTCAACCTGGCGTAATCCTAGAAACATTTACATAAGCTTTAATGATAACAACAAAAGTATGAGAATAAGTGGATTTTATGAATACAATGTAAGAAATTTTTATGTAACATTCTTAAAACCTAAAAAAACAACTAGCGAAGAAGAAATGTCATTTTTAGATGGCATTTATAACATGGAAGATGAAAAAACTACAGATAGGTACACTGGTTTATTAAAAGACAAAAACTTAATAATACTTCAATTAGAAGGTGTAGACTCGTGGATGTTAACTAAAGAAAACACTCCAACTTTATATAAACTAATGAATAACGGAATAAACTTTAAAAATCATTATTCATATTATAATGGTGGCGGAAGTACATTTAATAGTGAATTTGCTGTTAATACTGGTTTTATAACACCACTAAGTTACACACAAAACGCTTATTCATTTAGTAAAAACACATTTCCTTATACTTTGTCAAAACTATTTAAGAACTTAGGCTATTCGGTTAATGCATTTCACATGAATACAAGCGAATTCTATAGTAGGGGAGTTAACTATAAAAACTGGGGATATGATAACTATTATGGTCTAGTTGATATGTATGAGTATAAAAATAAAGAATATGAGTTAGATAGAGAACTAATTTTAAATGAAGACTTTAGTAATAGAATGTTTAGTGAAAAAAAGTTTGTAGACTATATCATTACTTATAGTAGTCACTTACCATTTAGTACTGAAAAAGGTGTATGTAAAAGATTAGTAGAATTAGATGCTTTAGAAAACTTGAATGTTGACAAACTTCCAAAAGACTATAAATTACCTACATTAACAGAAGAAGAATGTGCTTTAAGACAAGCAAAAGAAACAGACTATATGGTAGAACTTCTTCTAAATAAACTTGAAGAAAAAAATCTTATGTCTAACACAGCAATAGTCGTATTTACTGATCATTACTTATATACATTAAGTGACCAAACTATACTAGATAAATACAAGGAAACATCAAATAACTTGATAAATCATACACCATTCTTTATATATGATGGTAAGAGTAAAAAGACAGTTACTGATGTAACAAGTCAGTTAAATATACTTCCAACAATACTTAATTTATATGGGATAGATTATAATTCTAATAATTATATAGGTACTAATGCTCTATCTAAAAATTATAATGGATATGTATTCTTTAGTGATTACTCTTGGTATAACGGAAAAGTTTATGTTGAGGGTGGAGAAGTAACTAATGGTAAATGGATAAATAGAACTGACTTAGAAAACATGAACCACTATATAAGTGAATTAATAAAGAAGAATGATTTAACATTAAAAACAGACTACTTTAAAAAAGTAGCGCAAAAAGAAAGTACTCTTGAGGAAAAAAATGATAACTAATGGAATAGATATAGTCAGGGTTGAAAGTATAAACAAAATAAAAAAATTAAGTGGTGTGTTTACAAGTAGTGAATTAGAATATTTTGCTAGTCATAAAAGCATAGAAACAAAGGCGGGAGTATTCGCTGCCAAAGAAGCTCTTTTAAAAAGCTTAGGAGTAAATTTAAGCGTATATAGTATCCTTGATATAGAAGTGTTACATAATGATGGCATGCCTTACTTTAATTTCTATGGAAAACTAAGTGAATACATAAAAAAAGAAAGACTAAAATTTAGCCTTTCAATTACGCATGATGAAGTTTATGCAGTAGCTAGTGTAGTATGTTATACTATCTAGCTTTTTTATTGTACACCATTTCTAGTTTATCCCAACTTTCTAGTGTACCTCTTTTATCAACCAGATTATACCTATCTTTTAAGATATTACCAAAAAACTTGCTTTCTTTTAAAGCTCCCAAATAATTCAAATGATCCCCTTTATCAGTAGTATCCTTTTCCCAGTCAATTTTAACATCTTCTAAGTTTAAATCAATATAGTCTATTTTATTCTTAGTTGCATATTTTTCAATACTTTCATGTTTACTAAAGTTATAATTCCTTTCACTTGATGCGCTTACCAAAATTAGCTTGATATTATTTTCACTGCATAACTTTTTTATTTTCTCTAAATAAACATAATTTCCATTAACTATATGAGTAACTTTACTATCTTTTTTCATATAATTATAAGTCTTTCCACTTTTAACACTTTTCTTTAACATATATCCTTTAGTCGGGTCAGTGTAAGTATAATTAATTTCACTAGTAAAATCTTTAAAACTTAGATTTTTCCATCTATTATGATAATCAAAGAAAGGTAGTATTGTTTCAAGCTTACTAAGCATATCTCTATTAAAACTATATTTTCTAAATAAAAGATTAGTTTCAAGTACTACAACTTTAGGTTTTTGATAATTAAGAGCATTATTAAGTAACTTATAAGTATCATGACTTCTTTGTGCATGAGTACCCATTACATATGAAGTAAACCCGTATTCTTTATACATCTCAATTGGTATAAATGAACTGTATGTTAAAGAGTCTCCAATTATAATAACATCAATATCATCTTTTTCTCCAAGTATTCCATTAGCTCTTACTTCGTTCATTCCACTTTCTAAAGTGTTATCTTTAGGAGTAAAGATTTTCCCCATATATATAATGATAACTAAAAGTATACTTAAAAATAATGTGGATTTTAATATATTTTTCATAACATTTACCTCCTAAAAATTAGCATACATCGGGTCAACCGGAATATATGGACCCAAATAAGCACCAAAGATTAAAACATATAATATAAGAATATAATAGATTATCCATCTAATATAGATAGGCTTTTTACTAATAATTTCTCTAACGTTAATATTCTTTTCTTTTAAAATACTAATAACCACTATAACAATAAGAGTAACTAAAATAATAATCATATCGTATATGTCTAGTCCTATCTTATTTAAAGGTTTAACTATATCAAAACTAAAGTTAGTAAATATTTTTTTAATCATAGATAATGCATCTTTTACAGAGTTTGATCTAAATATTATTTCTCCAAATATTACTAATATTGTAGTTCTTAAAATGCTAAAACACTTAACAAAAACACTTTCTTTATTTATTTTTGTCTTATCATAAAATCTATTAATTAATGGCATACATATATTACCAAGTAAGATTAGTACAAAGTGATACATTCCAAATAAGATGTATTGGTATCCTGCTCCATGCCATAAACCATTACTTAGCCAAACTGCTAATAAAGCAATTGAACCACTTACTAAAGGTCCAAAATGACTACCAAGTTTCTTTCTTAGGGTTTTAGTAATATTTCTAGAAATTCTAGATAATGAAATAGGGTAGAAGATATAGTCTTTAAAAAACGTTCCAAGAGTGATATGCCACCTAGACCAAAAATCACTTATATTTTTAGAAAAAAATGGTTGTTTAAAGTTTTCAGGTAATTTAATATTAAATATCTGCCCACTACCAATTACAATGTCCATAATTCCTGAAAAGTCCATATATAACTGAATGGTATAAAGTATTCCACCTAATAAAACAACTCCACCATTATAGTTACTATAATTATTAAATATCATTTTTACTATAGGATTTAATCTGTCTGCAATAATAAGCTTTTTACCAAGACCATATACTATTCTTTGAAGAGCAAAACACATATTAGTATAATTAATTTTTTCTCCACTGAATAAACTATCTTTAATTTGTTCATACCGTGCAATTGGTCCTTCCATTAAAGTTGGGAAGAACACTATATACAAGGCACATTTCAAAATATTTTTATTAGCTTTATATTTTTTATGATATATATCTATTAAATAAGACAATACTTCAAAAGTATAAAAACTAATTCCAATAGGCGCTAGAATACGTGTTAAAGATAAACCACTTTTAAATACATCATTTATTACTGTAATAAAGAAGTTCAAATATTTAGTTAGTAGTAGTGTAGACAAAAGCAAGAGTATACTAATTACTAAAGTTATTTTTTTATATTTGTTATATTTTAATTTTAAAGCTTTCTTTTTTTCTTTAGGCATTTCTTCGTTTATATTATCTTCTAACTCATTAAAGTGGTCAATTAATAAAGAAGCAAAGTACATTATAAGAGTACTATATACCACATAAATTAATAATTTTCCACTTAATGTATAAAAGAAGAATAAACTTGCTACTAGTAAAGTAATGTATCTAAATTTCTTAGGAGTAAAAGTGTAAAGTAACATTACTAAAGGTAAAAAAAGAAAGTAAGATAACTCACTATATTGCATAATTAATCTTCCTCTTTTAATTTGTTAATTAGAGCCATCATACTTTTAACTGAATTAAAGTTATCTGGTATTATTTCAACTGTTGGTATAACAATATCAAATTCGTCTTCCAATTCACTTATTAAAGAAAGTATAGAAAGTGAGTCTAAGTAGTGGTCATTAATTAAAGTATCAATATTTTCATAGTCTACACCAGGCTTGATTTCCTCTAATATTTCTAATAATTTTTCCATTTTATTTACCTCCATAATTAGGACTATTTAGCTTATATGTGTTAATGTTGTCCCTTACTAATAACACATTCTTATTTTTTAGCAGTAACACTTTAGGCATATCTCTACTTAAAAATAGGTTAATTCCTTCAGTTACTGAATAAGCTCCAGTATTCTTAAACACAAATGTATCATTTATTTCTAACTCAGGCAAGCTTACATTCTTAACAATTATATCGTTAATAGTGCAAAGAGACCCAAATATGTTGTATATATTTTCTTTAGTATTACTTTTGTTTAATATTTCAAACTTTGGTCTCATCATTCCCATCGTGCCACCATAATATACTAAATGATTAATTCCACCATCAATAATAGCGTATTTTCCAGTTTTATTTTCTTTTAAATCAACAACTTTAGTAATATATTCACCACAATTTGCTACTAAACTTCTTCCAATTTCAAGAATAACTTTTCTACCTTTAAAGAATGTATGAATATTGTTTTTAACTTCATTTAAAAATTCTTCTTCATTAAAACTCTCTTCTTCAAAATAGTAAACAGGTAACCCAGGACCATACTCTAACTCTAAATCAGTTAGTTTATAAGTGTTTTCTATATAATCAAATATCTCATTAACTAGAGTAAACTCATTAACAATTCTCTTAATACTGTGTTTTTGTGTTCCACTAAAGAATTCTATACCTGTTAAAGTCATAAATTCTGTTAAGTTCTCTATTATATAATATAGTTCTTCTTTTGTAATTCCAAACTGGTTACCACTTGTAATTCTAGGTAGTATATTAATATTCTTCTTATATTTACTAGATAACTCTTTTAACATATTAAACTGAGTAATACTTTCAATGGTGTATCTTAATATATTATTTTCTTCTTTTATAATTTTTTCAAACTCATCATAGTTTTTATTAACACCACTTAATACCATCTTATCATTTTTAACACCATTATCTTTACATATCATGTATTCTCCATAAGAACATATTTCAATTCTTGATACTAATGGTTCAATTTCTTTTATAACAAATGAGTTAGCTTTAATTGCATAACATAAATCAGTATCTAACATATTTTTTAAGTAATTAACTCTCTGCTCTAACTTATCACAGTCATAGATAAAAAGTGGAGTAGAGTACTTATTTAAAATATTTTCATAGTTCATTTAATCATCTCCTTTAATACATTTCTATCTATTTTACCATTTTTAGTAAGAGTAAACTCTTCTAATTTAACATATTTAGTAGGCACCATGTATTCTGGAACATTTACTTTTAAGAAAGATATAATATCTTCTTTAGTAACTTCTCCTACATAGAAACACCAAAGTTTACTTTTCTTTTCATCAAATAATGTGAGACATCTTTTAACACCATCTAACTTAAGTACTTCTGTGTCTATTTCTTCAAGCTCTATTCTGTGGCCCATATATTTAATTTGAAAGTCTTTTCTTCCTTTAAAAATCAAGTCCATATTTTCATCATACATTGCTAGGTCTCCAGTTTTATAAATAGGTTCAATGTATTTATTGTTTAGTGGGTTTTGCATAAATACTTTATCTGTAACTTCTTTATTATTATAGTATCCTAAACTAAGACAAGTTCCACTTACACATATTTCTCCAGGAATATTAGGAGTATTAACTAGTTTGTTTTCCTCATCAAGTAAGAAAACTTTTTCATTAGGAAAACTTTTGCCAATAGGAATATTTTCTACATAAGTTCTACTTCTGTCAACTTCATGATATGTACAATTACAAGTTATTTCAGTTGGACCATATACATTAATTACTCTTACATTAGGTAATTTATCCATCCATATTTTCAAGTGTTTAAGAGGCATTACTTCACCACTATAGATTATTTTGTTAACAGTTGTTGGAACTTTGTAGTCTAGGCCGTGGAATGTAGTAATTAAACATAATGCACTGACTGCCCAGATAAGTGTAGTAGCGTTGTTTATAACTAAGTAATCGAGTAAATTAGCAGGACTACTAAATAATTTCTTTGGTACTATTAACAAAGTAGAACCTTTACAAAGTGCGCTATAGATGTCTTTTACTGAAACATCAAAATCAAATGGTGCTTGGTTTGCAATTATGTCACTTTCTTTAATATCAAATAGGTTAGTAAATACATCAATAAAATCAATTATACTTCTATTACTTACTACAACACCTTTTGGTACCCCAGTACTACCACTTGTAAAATTAATATATACCGGGTCTATATCTAGTTTAGATCTTCTAATGTTTTCTAATTCACTTTCTAAAATACTACCACTAACTAAATCTTCACACTTAATTATATTTATTTCATTAAAAACTTCTTTAGCTTTTTCATAGTTTTCTATATTTGTAATAACGCATTTTGCTTCAAGAGTATTTAAAATAGATTTAATTCTATTTTGAGGAAACTCTGGATTTACTAAACTATAACACCCACCACTATATAAAATACCAAAAAATACTTCTAGTGTAGTTATACCTTTATCCATAAAAACTATTACTGGTTCATTAATTTTAACTTTATTTATAAGGTTAGTCCCAACTAGTTTGGATTTACTAATTAACTCTCCATATGTAATAGATTCATTTTCACATATAACTGCTGTTTTATTTTTGTCATTTTTTTCTAAATATTCTAATACCTGTTTCATACTTCTTACTTCCTTTTTTAAACATCAATATTATAGCAAAAATCAATTTACTTATCAACTAAATTTATGTCATTTTATCACATATAAAGTGACAACTAAGTGACAATGATAAAAACACTAGTAAATTTTACATTTTTGTGTAAAATTTCACGTTAAATTTCGCGTAAAGTTAAAATAAAAAAAGACTTTTCGCGTTTTTTGTCGAATAAATATATTAGGAGGGTTAAAAAGCCTTACCTAGAAAGGAGAGTAAATTATGAGATTATTTTTTAAGATAACTAGTAGATTTCTTATTAAGAATTTATCTAAGTTTATATTTCATATTTAAAATATGAGAAAACTAATTTTGAAAACATACGTGAATATTAAAACAAAATATTTTTGTCACTAGATTTAAAACAGACGCAATTCTATAATGAAGGGATGGTTTTTAATGGAAGAAAATTATTTGGAAAATATAAGAAGTTATATCATAAGCGAACAAGCAAGGACTATAGTAAGAGATTACAGTGCTAATAAAAGCAAACTTGAAACTTATTATAAAATAGGTAAAGAACTTGCTGAAGCTGGTAAACATTATGGAGAAGGAATTATAAAAAAGTATTCAGTAGATTTAAAAAATGAATTTTGAAAAAGTTATGGGTTTACTAATTTAAATTATATGAGACAATTTTATAATTTTGTATTAACTTTTCCAAATTTCCAACCAGTGGTTGGAAATTTAACATGGACTCATATTCTAATATTATTACCGCTTAAAAACCTTGATGAAATAAAGTTTTATATTAATTTAGCAATAAGAGATAATTTAAGTAAACGTGCACTTGCAGATAGGATAAAATTAAATGAGTATGGTAGGTTAACACCTGAAACTAAACTAAAACTAAAAGAAGAAAAAGAAATAAATCAATCAGAAATGGTACCTAGTACAATAGTAATACCGTCTGACAAGTTAAAGAAAGAACTCACAGAAAAGGTATTAGAAGAATTAGTTATAAAAAATATTAGTGTTGTAATGAAACAACTTGGAGAAGGGTATTGTTTTATAGAAAGTCAGTATAAAATAAATGTAGGAAACAAAAAGAATTATATTGATTTACTTTTATTTAATATAAAGTTTAATAATTATGTTGTAATAGAGTTAAAAGCAAGAGAGTTTAGAAAAGAAGATATAGGACAAATAAAACTATATATGAATTATATTGATAAAGAAGTAAAGAATATTACTCAAAATAAAACAATGGGAATAATTATAACAAAGTCAGTAAATAAGTTTGAAGCTTATTATGTAAAAGATAACCAAGTAACTATAGTAGAATTCAAAATAAATAAAGTTGTAGAAGTTAGTTAGGAGTGTATTTATGGAAGAAAATTATTTGGAAAATATAAGGAGTTATATTATAAGCGAACAAGCAAGGACTATAGTAAGAGATTACAGTGCTAATAAAAGCAAACTTGAAACAAATTACAATATTGGAAAAGAATTATCGGAAGCAGGAAACCATTACGGAGAAGGTATAGTTAAAAAGTATGCAAAAGAGTTGACTAAAGAGTTCGGTAAGGGATACGGTATAACAGAATTAAGAAAAATGAGAGCTTTCTATTACATTGCTCAAAAGTGCGCCCCACTGGGGCGCGTTTTGACATGGAGTCATTACAAACTTTTATTACCGCTTAAAAACCTTGATGAAATAAAGTTTTATATTGATTTAACTATTAGGGATAATTTAAGTAAACGCGCACTTGCTGAGAGAATAAAATCAAATGAGTATGGAAGATTAGCGCCTGAAACTAAACTAAAACTAAAAGAAGAAAAAGAAGTAAATCAATCAGAAATGGTACCCGGTACAATAGTAATATCGTCTAAAAGTTAAGAATTATACAAGTTGTAACAGATTTATAAATTACTTCAAAAAGTCGGTGCATTGCACCGACTTTTGACAAAGTGACGAGCATAAATTAAAAGAGTCCATTCCAAAGGATGACAAAGAAGGTGATGGCTTAACGATTTAAGTTATAAGATGTTTTCAAAAAAAGTGTGAAACTGTCACACCTTTTTGACAGAAATCAAAGATTTAGTTGACTTTAGTTTTGTTAAAGGTTTTCCAATGAATTCACTTAATTTTGTAACTTATAAAACACCTAAAATAATTGACAATAACCACATTTAGTGATATATTTGTAACTACTTGAAAGGAAGTGAATTTATGCAAGTACCTAATATGTTAGAAGCAAAAAAAAGAAACAATAGTAAACCAATAAATTATGAATATAAAGATGTAAGTTTAGATGAAAGTTTAATAGGGAAAAAATACTATGTAAGAACTTATGGATGTCAAATGAATGTGCATGATGGAGAAAGAGTAAAAGGAGTATTATCACAAAATGGAATGGTTGAAACTGACAATATTGAAGAAGCAAGCATAGTTATTTTAAACACCTGTGCTATTAGAGAAAATGCCCATGACAAAGTCTTTGGTTTTCTAGGTCTAGTTAAAAAATTAAAAGAAAATCATGATATACTACTTGGAATATGTGGATGTATGGCTCAAGAAGAAAGTGTAGTAAATGAAATTATGTCTAAATATAAATATGTAGACTTTGTATTTGGAACACACAACTTAGATAATATGGTTAATGTAATAAATAACTCTATAAAAACTGGTAAACAAAACGTAGAAGTATATAGTATAGAGGGTAATATATGTGAGGGAATACCTGAAAAAAGAGAAAGCAAGTATTCTGCATGGGTAGATATACAATTAGGTTGTGATAAATTTTGTACATACTGTATAGTCCCTTACACTAGAGGTACTCAAAGAAGTAGAAAAAAAGAAAGTATCATTATAGAAATAGAAAAACTTAAAAGTGAAGGATACAAAGAAGTAACTCTACTTGGACAAAACGTAAACGCTTATGGAAAAGACTTGTATGAAGACTATACTTTAGCAAACTTGCTTATAGATGTAGCAAAAACTAATATTGAGAGAATTAGGTTTGTTACGTCGCATCCTTGGGACTTTACTGATGAAATGATAGATGTGATAAGTAAGTATGATAACGTTATGCCATACGTGCACTTACCAATTCAAAGTGGAAGTGATAGAATATTAAAACTTATGGGAAGAAAGTATACAAAAGAAGAGTATCTTACTTTATATAACAAAATAAGAACTAAAGTAAAAGGTGTAAGTATAACAACTGATATAATAGTTGGATTTCCAGGCGAAACAGAAAGTGACTTTAATGAGACACTTGACGTAGTAAACACTTGCAAATTTGATGGAGCTTTCACATTTATATTTAGTCCAAGAGTGGGTACACCAGCTATGAAACTACCTGATGATACTCCAAAAGAAGAAAAAGAAAGTAGACTATACAAATTAAATGAACTAGTAAATAAATATAGCCTAGAGAGTAACTTAAAAATGGTAGATAAAATTGTTAAATGTCTAGTTGTTTCTCCAAGCGAAAAAGATCCTAAAAAATACATGGGATATACTGAAAATATGAAGCTAGTTAATATTGAAAGTGATAAAGATTTAATCGGACAAATAGTAGACGTTATAATTACTGAAGCTCATAGTTTTAGCTTAAATGGAAAATATATAGAAAGTTAGTGTTAAGTCTAACTTTTTTTATTGTAAAAGAAACTAATTTGTGGTATATTTATTATTAAGAAAGTAGGTATATTATGAAAAAAATTTTTGTATTAATTGTTATAACTTTTATTCTATGTGGATGTACTAAAAATAGTGATGAATTAGTAATGGTTACAGAAGCAGGTTTTGCTCCTTATGAATATTATGAAAACGGGGAAATTGTAGGAGTAGATGTTGACATAGCTAAATATATTGCTGAAAAATTAAACAAGAAATTAGTAATTAAGGATGTAGCTTTTGACTCGCTTATAAATGAAGTGAAAACTAAAAAGGCAGACTTTGCTGCAGCAGGAATTAGTTATACTCCTGAAAGAGACGAAGAAGTAGACTTTAGCATAAATTACGTCACATCTAAACAAGTTGTATTAGTGAAAACTGATAGCAATATAGAAAGTATAAACAATATTTCAAAAGAAAAAATTGCAGTACAATTAGGTACAATTGCTGACTCTTATGTAACAAAAAACTTTAAAGATACTGAAATAGTAAGACAAAAGAAATATTTAAGTGCAGTAGAGGACTTAAAAAGAGGAAAAGTTACTGTACTAGTTATGGATGAGTTACCAGCTAAAGAAATTGTAAAAGAAAATACAGAACTTAAAATATTACCAGGTTACTTAGTAACTGACTCTTATGGAATGATAGTTAGAAAAGGAAATACTGAATTACTTAATAGTATTAATGAGTGTTTAGAAGAGTTAAAAAGTAGTGGAAAAATAGAAGAATATATAATTAACCATACAAAATAAAAAGGAGTAAAGAGTGAAAGATAGTTTATACAAAACATTAATTGTAGATGATAGATATAAATATATTTTGAATGGATTAACAACTACAGTTATAATTGCTTTTTTTGCTGTTATAATAGGTATAATAATTGGAACGTTAGTCTCATTAATAAGAAATAATTATGAAGTAAATAAAAAAGGAAAAATATTAAATAAAATATGTGAAATTTATGTTAATGTAATAAGGGGAACTCCAGTAATACTTCAGTTAATGATAATCTATTATGTAATATTTAAAAGTGTAAACATTAATATAACATTAGTTGGGATAATAGCTTTTGGAATAAATTCGGGTGCTTATGTAAGTGAAATAATCCGTTCTGGAATTAATAGCATAGACAAAGGACAATTAGAAGCAGGTTTAAGTTTAGGATTAAACTATCATAAGACTATGAAGTTAATAATCTTGCCACAAGCTATAAAAAATATACTTCCAGCATTAGGTAATGAGTTTATAACACTTTTAAAAGAAACATCAGTAGGAGCATATATTGGAATTTTAGAACTAACAAAAGCTTCGGATATAATTTCTTCTAGAACATATGACTACTTTTTCCCACTTATAATTGTAGCAATAATATATTTAATAATGACTTTAGGTCTTTCTAAATTAGTAAACCTAATGGAAAGGAGACTAAACAATGCTAAAAATTAAGAATTTGAAGAAAAGCTTTGGTTCTTTAGAAGTACTAAAAGGTATCTCTTTTGATGTTAAAAAGGGAGATGTTATAAGTATAATTGGTCCAAGTGGATGTGGTAAATCAACACTTTTAAGATGTTTAAATTTATTAGAAAAGCCTGATGATGGAACAATACTTTTTCATAAAGTGGATATAACTAAAAACAATATTAATGTAAGTCATGTAAGAGAAAAAATGGGTATGGTATTTCAAAGTTTTAACTTGTTTCCACATTTAACAGTATTAGAAAACATTACTTTAGCACCTATAAATTTAAAAATTATGAGTAAAGGAAAATCTACTAGTGAAGCATTAAAACTTTTAGAAAGTGTTGGTTTACTTGATAAGAAAGATGCGTATCCATCTGAACTTTCAGGTGGTCAAAAACAAAGAGTGGCAATAGTAAGAGCATTAATTATGAAACCTGAAGTAATCTTGTTTGATGAACCCACTAGTGCGCTTGACCCGGAAATGGTAAAAGAGGTACTTGATTTAATAAAAGAACTTGCAAATAAAAAAATGACTCTTATTATAGTAAGTCATGAAATGAGGTTTGTAACTGAAGTATCAACGAGAGTATTGTTTTTAGAAAATGGTAATATTATATTTAATGGAACAAGTGAAGAATTAAAAACAACTAAAAATAAAAGAATAAAAGATTTTATGAAAAGTCATAAAAGGTAAATAAAATACGTGTAACGTGTAATAATAAATATTGTATATTAAATTGGTTATAAAGGTCTACTAAGAATTTAAATAATAGATTTCAAATATATTACTAATATTTGAACAAGAACACTGTGATGGGGTGGTATTTCTAGAAAAATTTATAAGGAAATGGTGGTGTAATATATGAAAAATATTTATATAATAACAGGCGCTAATGGCTTTCTTGGAAATAATATTGTAAGGTTACTTGAAAAAAATAATGAAAATGAAATAAGAGCATTAGTTTTGCCTAACGATAAAATAGATGCTCTTAAAGGGCTTAAATGCGAAAAATTCCTTGGTGATGTAACAAAGATAGAAACATTAAAGGATATATTTAATATTGATGAAAGTGTTAAAGAAAAAATAAATATTTATGTTATTCATTGTGCTTCAATAGTATACCTTGATAGTAAATATAACGAAAGAGTATATCAAGTTAATGTTGAAGGTACTAAAAACATTATAAAAAAAACCAAAGAAATAAATGCTAAACTAATCTATGTTAGTAGTGTACATGCAATAGAAGAAAAATTAAATCATGAAGTAATGGATGAAAATGCAAGTTTTGATCCAGATAAAATTGTTGGTTTATATGCAAAGACTAAAGCTGAAACAACTAGGTATGTATTTAATGAAGTTAAAAACAATAATTTAAATGCTTGTGTTGTTTTCCCCTCAGGCCTATTAGGGGTAAATGATTTTACCAATACTAATATGACAGTTTTAATAAAAAAAATCTTAAATGAAAAAGTTCCTTTATTAACTGAGGGTGGGTATGACTTTGTTGATGTAAGAGATGTTGCTAGAGGTGTTATTAATGCTTGTACTAAAGGTAAAAAAGGAGAAGGATATATTTTATCAGGTGAATATGTAACTATTAAAAAAATAGCTGATTTGGTTTGTGAGTATGGAAAAGCTAAACCAATAAAAAAAGTTATTTCAATAAACATGGTTAAAAATATCGCGTTTTTATTTGAATTATATTATAGACTTAGAAAAACAACACCATTATTTACTAGGTATTCATTGTATACATTAAATGCTAATTCTAACTTTACAAATGCTAAAGCGAAAAAAGATTTAGATTATCAAACAAGAAGTATTAAATATACAATTAAAGACTTAGTTAATGAAATAAAAAGTAATGAATAATTAGTATAACAAAATGTGAAACAAAATCAGTGAAAAAGCACTTAAAATGTTTCACATTTTTTTAAAGGTGTGTTATAATGTATATAAAGGAGATATAGTATGAAAAATGTTGAATTAATTGGTATGTTAGATGATAAAAAAAGATTAGAAACTCAAGTTTCTTCTATTATACATGGCTCAATTGAAGTTAGAGATAAGGAATGTAATAAATATATTTATGTTCACTATAGAGATAATGGAAAACTAATAAGTAGATATGTAGGAGAATATAGTGATGAATTATATAACCTAATACTAAATAATAATATAAAAGTTAAAGAATTAAAAAAAGAGATAAAAAGATTAAATAATATTTTAAAAGAAGAAAATGTAGATAATTTTGTTCTTAGCGATAAAGTTAAATTAAATGTTGACTTTGCAAAAAGAAATTTAGTTGATACAATTTACAAACAAGCAGTCTTAGAAGGAATATCAACAACTTTTGCTCTTACTGAAACAATAATTGAAGGTGGGGAAGTAAGTGGAATATCTTCTACTGACGTTTTAAAAGTTCTTGATTTAAAACATGCATGGGAATTTGTTCTAAGTGAAGGAGTATTACTTTCACCAACAGACTATAATTTACTTTGTGAAATTAATAAACTATGTATAGAAGGATTTTATAGCACTGCTGGCAAAATAAGAAGCGTTCCAGTTAAAATAGGTGGAACTTCTTGGATGCCTGGTATACCCATTGAAAGTGATGTTAAAGACGAACTTAACAAAATTATAAATAAAAAAAATAATAAAGTTGACAAAGCAATAGAACTACTTTTATATACGATGAAAAAACAAATATATGTAGATGGTAACAAAAGAACTGCAGTTATATTTGCTAATCATTATCTTATTAAAAATGGTTTAGGAATAATTAGTATACCTTCAGAATTAACTGATGAATTTAAACTTCTTTTAATTAATTATTATGAAAGTAAAAATATAAAAGAAATTAAAAGTTTTTTGAAAACCAAATGCTATACTAAAATATAAGGAGGTTCATATGAATGTACATGAACCTATAAAAAAGACTTAAATAAAAAAGAAAAAAACAATTATTGAAAAAGTTTTTTTATTAATGTGTTAAAAAGCTTACCATAATGTAACATGTGTTGATATTGCGAAATATAAAGGTTTTTCTACTGGAATAATATATCAGTATTTTAAAGATAAAAGAGAAATATTTATTCATAGAGTAGAAGATTATACTGATTAAATAATGTTTCCAATGATAGATATAATAGACAATGTAATAATTGATAAAACTAGTATTAATCTACTACTAAGTAAAATGATAGAAAAGTTTATTAGTGTACACAATATAAAAAAGAAGCTCACGAAGAATTAATGGCAATGAGTCACTTAGACCCAGAAACAAGTGATATATTTAAAAGTAGAGAACAATTGATAACTGAAAAAATAAGTACAATACTTTTAAATAATGGATTTAATGAATATCATATTAATGAACAAGTGCATATAATTATTGGACTAGTAGATAATTATTGTCATGAAGTAGTATACCATAAACATCATGATTTAAATTACAATGCAATGAAAGATGAAATAATTAACATAATAGTAAAAATACTTGCATAAAACAAAAAATAGTATACAATATAAACGTAAGGAACGTTTAGTGATTAAACGCCAATCTTTGGTTATTTGTTGACATTTATCTTAATACTAACAGATAGACGTCTTTCTTTCTTGCTTTTTGTAAGAAAAAAAAACTTCTTCTCAACTTACAGAGTGCATTAATATAATAAATAATTTAAAATTAAAATATATAAATTAATAATAGTTTATATGTTTTTTTAGTTGAAAAACTTAAGTTTTACTGGTATACTTATTATAGTAGGAACACTACAAAAGAAAGGAAATGATTTATGCAAGGAATTAATGTCAAAAGTGAAATAGGTCCACTTAAGAAAGTACTTCTTCATAGACCTGGAAATGAACTGCTTAATCTAACTCCAGATACATTAGGAAGACTTTTATTTGACGATATACCTTTCTTACCAGTCGCGCAAGCTGAACACGACGAATTCGCAAGAATTCTAAAAGAAAATGGTATAGAAGTAGTATATCTAGAAGACCTAGTTAGTGAAGTATTAAGTATTAGTGAAGAAATACTAGACGAATTTCTAAAAGAGTTTATCTATGAAGCTGGAATAACTACTCCTAAATATAGAACTCTAGTATATGACTACTTACATAGCTTTACTGATAAAAAAGAATTAGTATTAAAAACAATGAGTGGTATAAAAATAGAAGAAATACCATTAAGAAAAAGAGAAGTAGAAAAAAGCTTAGTCGACTTTGTAAGTGATGAGAGTGACTTCTTAGCTGACCCAATACCAAACCTCTACTTTACAAGAGACCCATTCGCAAGCTGTGGTAATGGGGCAATACTAAATAGAATGTATTCAGTTACTAGAAATAGAGAAACTATATATGCTGACTTTATATTCAAGTATCATCCTGACTTCAAGGGTAAAGTAAAAAGGTACTATAGTAGAAACCTACCTTACCACATTGAAGGTGGAGACGTATTAAACATAAGTAATAAAGTTATTGCTGTAGGTATCTCACAAAGAACAGAGCCTGCCGCAATTGATGAACTAGCTAAAAACTTATTTAAAGAACCTACTTGTGAAGTAGAAACAGTACTAGCTTTCAAAATACCAGAAAGTCGTGCATTTATGCATTTAGACACTGTATTTACACAAATAGATTACGATAAGTTTACATACCATCCAGGAATAATGAACACTCTAGAAGTTTACGAAATTACTGAAGGAGATGATCCAACTACATTTGAAGACTTAAATGTTAAAAAAGTAGAAGGTAGTTTAGAAGAAATATTAGAAAAATATCTTGGAAAGAAAATTACACTTATTCCATGTGCTGGAGGAGAAAAAATATCTAGTGAAAGAGAACAATGGAATGACGGAACAAATACTCTTTGTATAGCACCTGGTGTAGTAGTAGTATACGATAGAAACAACATGACTAACAATATACTAAGAGAACACGGAATAAAAGTTCTTGAAATGCCAAGTGCTGAATTATCACGTGGAAGAGGTGGCCCAAGATGTATGAGTATGCCACTAATTAGGGAGGATATATAATGGATTTAACAGGAAGACATTTCTTAAAATTATTAGATTATACACCAGAAGAAATAAGGTTTTTACTAGACATATCTAAAGATTTTAAAGAAAAAAAGAAATTACATATTGAACATAAATATTTACCAAATAAAAACATTGTACTTTTATTTGAAAAAACTTCAACTAGAACAAGATGTGCTTTTGAAGTTGCTGCACTTGACCTTGGTATGGGAGTAACTTATTTAGACCCTAACGCTAGTCAAATGGGTAAAAAGGAAAGTATTGCTGATACTGCTAAAGTATTAGGTAGAATGTATGATGGAATAGAATATCGTGGATACAGTCAAACAATAGTAGAAGAGTTAGCCAAAAATGCTGGAGTACCTGTATGGAACGGACTTACAACAGAATTTCATCCAACACAAATGCTTGCAGATATTATGACTGTTGAAGAAAACTTTGGTTATTTAAAGGGCTTAAAGTTAGTATTTATGGGAGATGCTAGAAACAATGTTGCAAATTCACTTATGGTAGTATGTGCTAAAATGGGAATAAACTTTGTAGCATGTGCTCCACGTGAACTATGGCCACAAGAAGAGTTAGTTAATACTTGTAAGGAAATTGCTAGTACTAATGGGTGTACTATAACTTTAGAAGAAGACGTAAATGTTGCTACTAAGAGTGCTGACGTAATATATACTGACGTATGGGTTTCAATGGGAGAAGCAGATGAAGTATGGGCTAGTCGTATTAAATTACTTAGTCCATATCAAGTAAACATGAGTGTTATGTCAAATGCAAGCGAAAACGCAATATTTTTACACTGCTTACCATCATTTCATGATTTAAATACAACAATTGGAAAAGAGATATATGAAAAATTTGGTCTAAAAGAAATGGAAGTAACTGACGAAGTATTTAATAGTCCAAAATCAAAAGTATTTGATGAAGCTGAAAATAGATTACATACAATTAAAGCTGTAATATATCTAACAATGAGGGAAGAGTAATGAGTAAAATAGTTATAGCTCTAGGAGGAAATGCTCTAGGGAAGACTCCTAGTGAACAATTATCTATTCTAGAGGGTGTTTCTAAAGTAATAGTGGACCTTATAGAAAAAGGTAATAAAGTAATACTTACACATGGAAATGGACCGCAAGTTGGGCAAATCTCTCTTGCAATGGAGTATGCTAGTAATGGAAGTGCTGCTACTCCATCAATGCCATTTGCAGAGTGTGGTAGTATGAGTGAAGGTTATATTGGTTACCATATAGAACAGTCAATAATGAATGAACTAAATAAAAGAGACATTGATAAATCTATAGTAGCCTTAATAACAGAGGTCTTAGTTGATAAAAATGATGGATGTTTTAAAAATCCTACTAAACCTATTGGAATGTTTTACACTAAAGAAGAAGCCAGTGTAATAGAAAGTGAAAAAGGTTACATTTTTAAAGAAGACGCAGGCCGTGGATATAGAAGAGTAGTACCATCTCCTATACCTAAAAAAATACTAAATGACAAAGTTATAAAAAAACTTGTTGAAGATGATGTAATTGTTATATGTGCTGGAGGTGGAGGAGTTCCAGTTATAATGGAAGATAATCTCCTAAAAGGAGTAGATGCTGTTATTGACAAAGATAAGTCAGCTAGTTTACTTGCTAAAGAAGTAGATGCTGATGTGTTACTTATATTAACTGCTGTTGATAAAGTATACTTAAACTACAATAAAGAAAATATGACTGGGTTAGATACTATCACAGTAGAAGAAGCAAGAAAGTATATAAGTGATAACCAGTTTGCTCCTGGAAGTATGCTGCCTAAAATAGAAGCATGTATAAATTTTGTAGAAAACTCAAATAAAACTGCAATAATTACATCGCTAGAATGCGCTAGTGACGCATTAGAATATAAAAATGGTACAGTCATAAAAGGAGGAAAATAATATGACAAAGAAAAAGAATAGAAGCATGTTATCAGCATATACTATTATAATGATAGTTATAGTAGTACTTGGAATTCTTTCACATTTACTACCAGATGCTAAATTCGTTGGTGAAGAAATAGTAAATGGAAGTGGTACAGTAGGGGCTAAATTAAGCCAAATATTACTAGCACCAATATTGGGATTTGAAAATGCTGTAGATGTTGCAATATTCGTACTTATTTTAGGAGGATTCCTTAAAATAATAGACAAAACTAAGGCTTTAGAAACTGGTATCAAAGTTTTAGTACAAAAATTAAAAGGTAAAGAATTATGGTTAATACCAATATTAATGTTTATCTTCTCAATTTGTGGTACAACATATGGAATGCTTGAAGAAACAGTTGGCTTCTACGTACTTCTAGCTGCTACAATGTTTGCCGCAGGAATGGACCCACTTGTAGGTGCAGCAGTAGTTTTATTAGGTGCTGGTACTGGTGTTCTTGGTTCAACAGTTAACCCATTTGCAACAGGAGCTGTATTATCTGCTTTAAGAGCAGCTGGTGTAGAATATAATCAAGGAACTGTATTATTTATAGGCATAATCTTATGGTTATTAGCTTACCTAATATCAACATTGTTTGTGTTAGCTTATGCAAGTAAAGTTAAAAAAGATAAAGGTTCAACTATACTTTCTTTAAGAGAGCAAGAAGAAGCTGAAAAAGAATTTGGTAAATTTGAGGAAAAATCAAAGCAAAAAGAAGTTTTAACTACAAAACAAAAAATAACTTTATGTGTTTTTGCTTTAACATTCTTAATAATGATTATAGGATTTATTCCATGGGGAGAATTTGGCATAACTTTCTTTGATGGATTTACTGGATGGCTTACAGGCTCTAGTTTAGGTAACTGGTACTTCTACGAGTCTGCACTTTGGTTCTTCTTAATGAGTATAGTAATATCTTTAATCAATGGTTACAAAGAAAAAGAGTATGTAGACACATTTATTGATGGAACAAAAGATATGATAGGTGTTATCTTAGTAATAGCAGTAGCAAGAGGAGCTTCTGTATTAATGAAACAAACTTACTTAGACAATTACATTATTTATAATGCAACTGAACATTTAAGTAAACTACCAGAATTAGTATACGTTCCACTAAACTACTTACTACATATAGTGTTATCATTCTTAGTACCATCAAGTAGTGGACTTGCAACACTTTCAACTCCAATAACTGGCCCACTTGCTGCAAGCTTAGGTTATTCAACTGAAGTAGCGGCTATGACTATTGTAAGTGCAAATGGATTAGTAAACTTAATAACTCCAACTTGTGGAGCAATAATGGGAGGACTTGCTCTTGCTAAAGTAGACTATTCAACTTGGTTCAAATGGGCATTAAAAGTAGTTATAACAATTGCAATAGTAAACATTTTAGTATTGATGTTATTCTCAATTGTTTAAAAAATCAAATAATCAAAAAAAAATAAAAAATAATTGATGCTTACTTTTGCTAAAGCATCAATTTTTATGGGGAAGGAGCAAATAGCTTTTATAAGTTGTTTATCCTTTCTTTTTTTATAACTTAGTTTACACAAAACATGTAAAAAAACACGTCGAATTTCGCGTAAAGTCAAAATAAAAAAAAACTTTTCGCGTTTTTTGTCGAATAAATATATTAGGAGGAAAAATTTATGATAGACAATTATTTAGAAAATATAAAGAATGAAATAATAAATGGTAATGCTAAAGTAATAGCTAAAAATTATCAGATAAACAATGTAAAACTTACAATGAACTATAATATTGATAAGGAACTAGCAGAAGCTGGTAAACATTATGGAGAAGGAATAGTAAAAAAATATGCAAAGGAATTAACGGTAGAATTTGGTAAGGGATATACTTTTACAGAATTAACAAGAATGAAGCAATTTTATGATTTAAGTCAAAAAGTTGCTCCAGTGGGGCAACTTTTGACTTGGTCTCATTATAAATTACTTTTACCATTAAAAAATGTAGAAGAAATCAAGTATTATATTAGTATTACTAAACGAGATAATTTAAGCAAAAGAGCATTGGCTGAAAGAATAAGAAGTAATGAGTATGGTAGACTTTCAACTGAAACGAAAGAGGGTATTTTAAACAAAGAAGAGCTTTCAATAATTCAAAGCATACCCAGTCCGATAGTATTGACACCAAATAAAAGCTATGAATTTTATAATGAGAAGATATTACAAGAAATAATATTTGAAAATATAGAAGATTTTATGCATCAACTTGGTGGAGAATACTCTTTTATTGGTAGAGAATATAAACTCAATATTGGAGATAAAAAGAATTATATAGACTATCTTTTATACAATTACAAAATGAACTGTTTTTGTGTAGTTGAAATAAAAGTAAGAGAGTATAAGAAAAGCGATTATGGCCAAATAAAAACGTATATGAACTACATTGACGAACACTTGAAAACTATAACTCAAAATAGTACTATTGGAATAATTATAACAAAATCAGTAAATAAGTTTGAAGCTCATTATGTAAAAGATAATCAAGTAACTATAGTAGAATTTAAAATAAACAAAACTGTGCAAATTAGTTAGGAGGGAAAATTTATGATAGACGAATATTTAAGTAATATAAAGACTGAAATAATAAATGGAAATGCTAAAGTAGTAGCTAAGAATTATCAGATAAATAATGTAAAACTTACAATGAATTATAATATAGGAAGGGAACTAGTAGAAGCAGGTAAACACTATGGAGAAGGAATAGTAAAAAAATATGCAAGTATTTTAACTAAGGAATTTGGAAGTGGATATAAGGAAAAAGATTTATATAAGATGCAACAATTTTATTTATTAATTCAAAAAGTCGCTCCACTGGAGCGACAATTGACTTGGTCTCATTATAAATTACTTTTACCATTAAAAAATGTAGAAGAAATCAAGTATTATATTCATATTACTAAACGAGATAATTTAAGTAAAAGAGCATTAGCTGAAAGAATAAAGAGTAATGAGTATGGTAGACTATCAACTGAAACAAAAGAAAGTCTTTTAAATAAAGAAGAACTTTCTATAATTCAAAGTGTTCCCAGTTCAATTGTATTAGTGCCTAATAAAAGTTATAAAGTTTATACTGAAAAAATATTACAAGAAATAATCTTTGAAAATATAGAAGATTTTATGCATCAACTTGGTGGTGGCTACGCTTTTATTGGTAGGGAATATAAACTTAACATTGGAGACAAAAAGAATTATATAGATTATCTATTTTATAATGTGGTTGATAGTAGATATTGTGTAGTTGAAATAAAAGCAAGGGAATATAGAAAAACTGACTATGGTCAAATAAAAACATATATGAACTATATTGACGAACACTTAAAAAATATAACTCAAAATAGTACTATTGGAATAATTATAACAAAATCAGTAAATAAGTTTGAAGCTCATTACGTAAAAGATAATCAAGTAACTATAGTAGAATTCAAAATAAATAAAGTTGTAGAAGTTAGTTAGGAGGAAAAACTTATGATAGACGAATATTTAAATAATATAAAGACTGAAATAATAAATGGAAATGCTAAAGTAGCAGCTAAGAATTATCATAAATTAATCATATTCAAATAAAGTACCTTTATGTGTAAAGTTGACATATTGTACAAAATATGGTATAATTTTAACTAGATAAGGGGTGTCTTATGGGTAAAGTTAATAGATATAGTATTGGAATTAAGGCTGGGGTTGAAACTAGAAGTTTTAAAAAGTATAGTACTTCTGAAATTAAAAGGTTAATTGCTAAATATAATGATGATGCTAAAAACAAGTATTTTCTTGGAAATTTAGTCTTTCATTATAGTGAAGGCTATGCAGAATTTACTAAATATTTAAAAGTAACCATGCCTTCAACACTAGAAGAAATTGATAATTTTACTACTAGATTTAATAATGACTTTGAACTAAAGTCTAACTATGATGTTGACTTAAGAAATAATCATAAATTAGTAATTATGTATCGTGCTAAAAAAGATGTTAGAACACTTCCAATATTTTATAAGAAAGACAAATATTTGTTAAACCGAGGAATGTTAGAAAAAACTCTTAGAGAAAACTCAAGAGACATAAAATATATTGAAAGCTTAATTAAAAGTAAAGAAATAATGTCATCTTCAAGAGACAGTATAGATGAGTTTGATTTACTTAGATGTTTAAGAGACTCACTAAAATATAATGATCCTACATTAGTATCTATTAGTCCATTAATTAATTTCTATCATAAGTTTATCAATGAAAAAGGTAAGTTTAATTACTTTAACTTTAGATTAATAGCTAGTACTTTAAAGAGTCACTTAAATATTTTAGAGCCTGTTAATGAAGAAATATATGGACAGACTATGTTTAAAGATATTGCTTTAGAAGAATTAAAGTCTATTTATGAAGACATGCAAATAGCTTTAATGGATGGGTCATATAACGAATTATATTCTAAAGGATTAAAAAGAAAATAAAAAACTATAAAACGACAAAATATGCTTGTCGTTTTTATTATACTTGTATTGGTGGTTACATGAAAGTGTATGTTGACTTAATAATATTTTTAAACTTCTTTTTTGATTTTATACTTTTACTTACTACAAGTATTGTTCTTAAAAGAAGAACTTCTATTAAAAAAATAGTATTGGGTTCTTTACTAGGCAGTATAACTATCATTGTTTTATTCGTGCCCTTAACTACTTTAACACTCTTTTTACTTAAGGTATTTTTATCAGTTTTGATAATACTCATAACATTTGGTTATTCTGACTTTAAGTATTTTATAACTAACTTGGTATATTTTTATTTAATAAGCATAATCTTAGGAGGATTTATATATTATTTAAACGTAAGCTTTAGTTATAAGAATATTGGTATGGTATTTTTTCATAAAGGCATAAGTATTAATTACATCTTTATATTAATATGTACTCCAATTATAATGTATATCTATTATAAACAAATGAAAGTTATTCGTGAAATTAATAGTTTATATTATAAAGTGGATATCTATATTAATGAAAGTAAACTAGAGCTCATAGGCTACATGGACACAGGAAACACTTTAATAGATCCATATACAAATAGACCAGTTATCATAACTAATTCTAAAAAGTTTGAAAGTATAATTAAAAACACTCCATTTTTCTATATACCATACCAAAGTATTAATGAGGGTGGGTTATTGAGGTGTTACAAAGTTAAGAAAATATTTATAGAAGGTATTGGGGTAAAAAAGAATATAGTAGTAGGTGTAGTAAAAGATAAGTTAAAGTCTAACAAAGTAGAAGTTTTATTAAATTATTTATTAATGGAGGGATAACATGAAAATATTTGATTTTATAAGTGGTTTGTTTAAGGATAAAGAAAAAGTTTTTTACTTAGGAAGTACCGATATACTTCCACCACCTTTAGAAAAAAGCATGGAAGAAGAGCTAGTCATTAAGAGTAATAATGGAGATATGCATGCAAGAAACAAACTAATCGAGCACAACTTAAGACTTGTAGTTTTTCTTGCTAAAAAGTATGATAATACAATGTATGACTTAGAAGATTTAGTTAGCATTGGTACAATCGGGCTTATCAAAGGAGTTAAGACGTATAAACTAGACAAGAACATAAAACTAGCAACATACGCTAGTAGATGTATTGATAATGAAATACTTATGTTTTTAAGAAAGAACAAAAGAAGAAAAGTTGAAATTTCATTTGAAGACTCTATTAATTTAGATCAAGATGGTAACGAACTACATTTAGAAGATGTTTTAGGAACGCCTGATGATATAGTAGAAAAGGAATATGAAAGTATTGTTGATAAAGAACTTCTAATTAAAGAAATAGAAAACTTAAATAAACGAGATAAAGAAATACTAACACTTAGGTATGGCTTATATAATCAAAAAGAATATACTCAAAAAGAAGTAGCTGATATGTTAGGTATAAGTCAAAGCTATATCTCAAGAATTGAAAAAAAAGCTATAAAAAGGCTAAAAAGTTTAATGAAAGTTTAAAAAACACTTGTATTTTTCTTTAATTTGTAGTATATTTAAATTACTGAAACACGTAAGTGTTTTTTTTATGGAGGGACTTATGAAAAAAATCAAAGCATTTTTTAAAGGTGTTAGTAAAGAAAAAAAGATGGTAAGGTGGCCTAGTGGTAAAGATTTATTTAAGTATTCAGTAATGGTTCTTACTTTAATGGTATTCTTTGGTGGATATTTTTACTTACTAGATGTATTATTTACTTTCTTGAAAGGAATCGTGGGATAAATTATGGAAAATCAAAAGTTATGGTATGTTGTTAATACTTATTCAGGCCATGAAAGTAAAGTAAAAGAAAACTTACTTATGAGAAAAGACTCAATGGGTATGGGAAATAATATTTTTAGAGTTATTGTTCCAGAAACTAAAGAAGTTGAAATTAAAGATGGCATTAAGAAAGAAAAAACAAAGAAGATGTTTCCAGGTTATGTACTTGTTGAAATGATTATGAGTGACGAAGCTTGGTATGCAGTTAGAAATACTCCAGGAGTTACTGGATTTATCGGTAGTAGTGGTAAGGGTGCTAAACCAATTCCATTATCTCCACAAGAAATAGATAAAATTCTAGCTAGTGAAGGACTTAGTAGACTTGACATTGAAACAGACTTACAAGAAGGCGATTCAGTTAAAATTGTTGATGGACCATTTAATGGAATGTTTGGTAAAGTTCAAAGTATTGATTTAGAAAACGAAAAGTTAAATGTTTTAATAGATTTATTTGGACAAGAAACACCAGTAGAAGTAGATTTAGTTCAAATTAGCAAATGCTAGACATAAAAAAATATAGAAGTTATCAGTTAGCTTCTATATTTTTTTACTAAAACTTTCTATATAGACCTATTGCAATTCCAAGTATCTCAACTTTATCAAGTATAATAGGGTCCATAGTTTCATTTTCTGGTTGTAGTCTAAAATATCCATTTTCTTTATAAAATGTCTTTAATGTAGTAAATCCATTTTCATCAAGTGCTACAACATAATCTCCATTTTTTGCATTCTTTTGTCTTTTTACTATAACTATATCTCCATCATATATTCCAACGTTCTTCATGCTCATTCCTTCAGTTTTTAATGTAAATATTTCTTCTTTCTTAGGTATCATGAATGCTGGTAAAGCTATGTATTCATCAGGAAACTCAATAGCTTCAATAGGGTTACCACATGTAACTTTTCCAAGTAGTGGTACGTTTACAACGTCTTCATTTTTTTCTAAGTATTCGTTTGGCACTAAAACTTCTAGTGTTCTAAATTTATTATCTGTTTGTTTTAAATATCCTTTCTTCATAAGATGTCTCATATGTACGAATACAGTTGCAGTTGAACTTAAATTCATAAGTTCACAAACTTCTCTTACACTTGGAGCATAGCCGTGTATAGCTATGTATTTTTTAATAACTGTCAAGACTTCTTCTTGTTTTTTAGTTAATTTTTCCATAGTTTCACATCCTTTCTGATAATAGTTTAACACACAAATGTAAATTTGTCAAACATTTTTGCGATTTAATATTGACACAAACTAATATATGTTATAAAATAGGTGCATAAGGAGAGTGAATGAAATGGAAAAAGTTGAAAAATTATTTAATAGTATGAAAGGTATATTGTTATTCTATTTTATTATAGCGATACTTGCATTTATGCTTACTAAAAAGATAGAAGATGTAAATGCTAGTAATGTGAAAACTCCAATAGAGGTAGAAGTTTACTACGCATAAAAATAGTTGCTTAGTATTTTCTCATGTGTTATAATTAAGTTATAATAAGAAGGTGAAAATATGGATACTAAGTTAATTAATTCTTTAAGAAGTTTGGGTGTAGACATGATTTATAATAGGGGACTAGGTGACGCTGGACTAACGCTTTCTCTAGCACCGACAATATATACGGTATTTACAAAACACATGCATTTTGTAAGTACTGACCCAACTTGGATAAATAGAGACAGATTTATATTGTCAACACCAGGTGCTGCACCTTTATTATATAGTATACTTTTATATTCAGGCTACAACATAACACTAGAAGATGTTAAAAATTATGGAAGTGGTAAACTAAGTGTGTATCCTGAACTTAACCCTAGTATTGGTATTGAAAGTACAACTGGAAAAAATGGTGAAGGATTATCTTTGGCTGTAGGAGTTACACTTGGTAGTAAATACATGCAAAAGTTGCTTGGTAAAGAACTAATTAATTTCTACACTTATACATTAGTAACAGATGAGTGCATCTCTAGTCCTATAGCAATGGAATCTTTAGAAGTAGCTGCTAAGGAAAACTTAAATAATCTAATTATTTTATATAATTCATTTGAAACTACAGTGGATGGTAAAAAAGATACATCTAGCTACACAAACAAACTTAAATATTTAGAAAGCCTAGGCTATTTTGTTGAAACAGTAACTAATGCAGAAGATTATACTTTAATAGATAAAGCTATTACAAGAGCTAAAGAAAGTGGTAAACCTAGCATAATAGAAATCAAAACAATGATAGCAATAGGTACAAGTATGCAAGCAAGTCCAAAGGGTCATGAGTATGTAATAAGTGAAAACGATTTAGCTTTAGTTAAAGAAAAAATGAGTATTACACAAGTGCCATATCACATATCAGCAAGTTCATATAATGAATTTAAAAGTATCTTAGAAAAAAATAACACTTACTATAATGAATGGGTAAGTACATATAATAAGATTATTGAAGTAAATGAAGAAAAGAAAAAAATAATAAGTTTATTAGAAGAAGATAACTTTAAAATGAATATTAAAAATATCAAAGTTGGATTTGATGAAAATATGCAAGAAGACTTAAGAGAAACAAATAATAATTTACTTAATGCTATTTCTAGTATGTGCCCGTTAATGATTAATATTGATTTATATAATAAAAATGAAACTAAAATAGAATTTGATAAAGATAAAACTATATATTTAGGTACTAAATATTTATCAGGTGGTATGATAGCAAATGGAATGTCTTTACTAAACTTAAAACCAGTAATAGAAACAACTTTAAGTAATTCTAGCTACATGAAGTCTTCACTTAAAATGTCTAGTATAATTAAAAAATCAGTAAGTTATATCTTTGTTAACGATACTTTTATAGATACAAATAATAATAAATATACTGAAGTAGTTAATGAATTAAGCGATTTAAGAAGTATTCCTAATTTAAATGTAATGAGATCTGCTGATGTGAATGAATTAGTTGGTTCTTGGGACTATATTATAAATAAAAAAATACCAAGTGCATTAATTATAACTAAAAAATATAAAGGAATGTTAGATAATTCTTCTATCAATGAAGTAAGTAAAGGAGCATACATCATTAAGAAAGAAAAAGGTAGACTTGGTGGTGTAATAGTTTCAACAGGTAATGAAGTAGAATTATCTTTAAGAATAAGTGATGAATTAGAAAACAGAGGCTTATTTACAAGAGTAGTATCAATGCCAAGCGTTAACTTATATTTAAAGAATGAAAAAGAGTATAAGCAAGAGTTATTTCCAGTAGGCGCTAAAGTGGTAGCTATTGAAATGAGTAGTGATAATATTTGGAATAAATTTGTTTATAGTGATAAATATTTAATAACTTTAAATGATTATGTATATTCTAATAGAGAAAGAGAAGTATTAGAAACAAGTGGATTTGATTTTGACTTACTATTAGAAAAAATAGAAAAATTGTTAAAATAGTCTATAAAAATATAAAAAAATATGGTAGAATTATTAATATAAAGGAGAGTATGAAGAAATGAAAAAGATTATTATTGTTATTTTATCACTTGTGTTATTAACTGGATGCGGAACAACTGATGAAGAAAAAACTACAATGTTTTATGACTCATTAGAAAAAGCTTATGCGTCAATTTATATTACTGAAGGAGTAGGGTTACCTGTTTATGAAGACTCAAAAGTCACATTAAAAGATGTTAATTGGTATAAAACAGCTAATAGTACATATAACAGTTATGAAAAAATAGAGGATACTATAAATTCAGTATTTACTGGAAAATTAAATGAAGAGTTAAACAAAGTTTTAGCTAAAAAATATAGAGAAATAGATGCAGAACTTTATACTACAGGAACAGGTGGATGTATATTAGATTATCAAATAGATGATACATTAATGGATAATCTAAAAAAAGACGTTACAATTAGTAAGATTAAAGGAAAGAAAATAACTTTTAAGTATAAAGATAAAGAATACACTGCTAAAAAAAGTGATAATGTATATGTGTTTGGTGATAAAGTGTTTGAATGTAACTAATTCAAATGCTTTTTTTATGACATAAAAAAATGCGATTTTGTTTAATCACATTTTAAGGTCTTAATGAAGTTATAGGTAATATATAAATTCCACTAACAGGGTCCTTAACTACATTTCCCCATAAACCACATATGATACACATAAACTTGGGTTTCTTATCAACTTTTTCATAAAATTTTAAAAGGTTTTCCTTAGCTTCCTCAATTTGGTTAGCACCTAACTTAATTTCAACAGCACCATATTCTCCATCTTCGTTAATTACAATAGCGTCAACTTCTAAACCACTAACATTATTTCTAAAGTGTCTTAATTCCCCGTCATTATACTCTGAATAAATCCTTAAGTCTCTTTCAACTAGAGCTTCAAACAAGAAACCAAAAGTATTTAAATCGTTAATTAATTTATTATAGTTTAAGCCAAGTAAAGCACAAGCTAAAGAAGGGTCAGTCAAGTGTCTCTTTGCAGTTTTTCCTACATTATCTCTTGAACGGACGTTTGGATTAAAAGCTTGTTGGTTTTCAATTAAAAATAATTTATCTAAAACATTTAAATATTCTCCAACAGTTTCTTTATTTATTGAGTCATATTCATTCTCTATAATATCTTTTATTAAAGTTTCGTTAGAAGCTAATGTTGACTCATTTCTAGCAAGAGACTTTAACAACATTTCCATCTTATTTCTATCTCTTTGAACGCCATCTATTTCGTTAATATCTTTATCTAAAATATCTTCAATATAACTTTTAGCTATCAATTGTGAGTCCTTCGCTGATTTATCAGTATTTTCAGGCCAACCACCTTTTAATATTAAATCTGATATTTCTAGAAGTGTTAATTCCCTAGTAGGTTGATTTTTAATTTCAGCATTTTTAAACAAATCATTTAAAGAAACAGAACCATCTGAGTCACCAGATTCATAAAGAGACATTGTTTTCATATTTAACTTGCATATTCTTCCAGCACCTGAGTGGTCTACTGTATTTTCTTTTTCTACAGCTGAGCCAGTTAAAATGAATTTTCCTTTAATTTTATCTTCATCACATTTTCTTCTAACACTATCCCATATCTGTGGAATTAATTGCCATTCATCTATTAGTATTGGATAATCACCTACAAGTATTTGATTAACATCCATTTGAGCTAGATTAAATAATTTTTTATCGTTTGTATTAATATACTTAACTGTTTTAGCGTGATTTAAACTAGTCCAAGTTTTCCCACACCATTTAGGTCCATTTATAGAAACAGCCCCAAAAACTTTCAAACACTCATTAATTTTTTTATCAATTAATCTATCTTTATATCCTTCTTTTGTTAAAGTCATATATCTCATCTCCTGTATTAATTTTACCATAAAATAAGCATATTTTCAATAATAACCGTACACTTTTAAGAATTCTAACCGTAAGATTTTAAGATTTTCAACCGTAAGATTTTAAGACTTTTAACCGTAAGATTTTAAGGAATCAAAAAGAGACTATCCTATCTAAAGTTATAAATTTATAAAAGCAACATATACTTAAGCGGTGAATTATATGTTTCAAAATACGCAAAATAGTAGAATTAAATTAGTTTTTCTAATAGTAATAGCGGTATTTTTAATAGTCATTATTAAAGTTTTTTACATACAAGTTATAGAATACAGAAAATTAAATACACTTGCTAATAGTTTATGGAGTAGAAACTTACCTGTTGGAGCTGACCGTGGTAGAATACTTGATAGAAATGGGAAAGTGATAGCAGGAAACGTAACAACTTCTAGCCTTATATTAATTCCAGCACAGATTAAAGATAAAGAAACTGTTGCAAAAAATATTAGTGAAATTCTTGGAGTAAGCTATGAAGATATGTATAAACACGTTTCTAAAAAAACATCAATAGAAAGAGTACATCCAGAAGGAAGAGATTTAAGTTACGAAATCGCATCAAAAATTAATGAACTAAACTATGACGGAGTATATTTACTTAAAGAAACCAAAAGAAACTATCCATACGGTAAAACACTTAGCCATGTAATCGGTTATGTTGGAATAGATAATCAAGGTTTAAGTGGGCTAGAGTTAATGTATGACAAATACTTGACAGGTACAGATGGAAGTATTAAATACTATAGTGATGGCAAAGGTAAAAAACTTTCAGTGCCTGAAGTATACGCAAGTCCAGTATCAGGTTTAGATATAAATTTAACAATTGATTTAGATTTACAACTAATGTTAGAAAGTGAACTTGATAATGCCGAGGTTAAGTACAACATGGAAGGCGCAATTGGAATAGTTATGAAACCTAAAACAGGAGAAATACTTGCAATGGCTAGTCGCCCTAGTTTTGAACCAGAGAAATACCAGAGTTATAGTGTAGAAGTAATAAATAGAAACTTAGCTATTTGGAGTAGCTTTGAGCCCGGTTCAACATTCAAAATTTTAACACTAGCCGCATCCATAAATGAGGGAAAGGTTAATTTATTTGAAGATAAGTACTATGACACAGGAAAAATAAAAGTAGCAGGTAGTACTTTACATTGTTGGAAAGCAGGAGGCCACGGTGAAGAAACGTTTTTAGAAGTAGTAGAAAACTCTTGTAACCCCGGTTTTGTAGTTCTTGGTAATAAACTTGGGAAAGATGTGCTTTTTAACTACATAGATAAATTTGGTTTTGGTAAGAAAACTGGAATAGATCTAAATGGCGAAAGTAAAGGAATTATATTTCCTTTAGACAAAGTAGGACCACTAGAACTTGCGACAACTAGTTTTGGTCAAGGTGTCTCAGTAACGGCAATGCAGCAAGTTTTAGCCGTAAGTAGTATAATAAATGACGGAAATATGTATACACCATATGTAATGAAAAGCATTAGTGAAAGAGAAACTGGACTAATCATAAAAGAAACATATCCTAGATTAAAAAAAGAAAATTTAATTACAAAAGAAACAAGCAATCTAGTCAAATACGCACTAGAAAGCGTTGTTGCAAATGGAAGTGGACATAATGCATACATTGAAGGATATAGAATAGGCGGAAAAACTGGAACAGCACAAAAAGTTGGAAGTGATGGAAGATACATGATTGGAAATTACATTTTGTCATTTATAGGCTTTATGCCAGCTAACGATCCAGAATATATTGTTTATATCGGAGTAGATGGAGCAAAAGGCGCAACACAATATGGTGGCTCTACTTCAGCTCCGATTGCAAGAAACGTATTTAACGGAATAATTAACCTACATAACTTAGAATCAACAACTGAAGGTATGCCAAGAGAATACTTTTGGTATGAGACAAAGTATACTACAGTACCAGATGTAAGGGGAAAAACTATAAAAGAAGCAAAACAACTATTAAATGGTTTTAAACTAGAATATTCTGGAAGTGGTGAAACTGTAATAATGACTAATCCTGAAAGTGGGAAACGTGTAAAAGAAGGGTCGGTTGTAAAATTAATGTTAAATTAATGATTAGTTATACTAAAACATTTGAAATAATAGTGATTAGTAGTGTATAATTAGAAGTAAGGAGGAAGACACAATGTTAATACTAGCAAAATCAATTTTGGGGTTAATGCTTGGTTTCTTTTTATCAGTATTCGCAGGCTTAATTCTTTTACCATTATTGAAAAAATTAAATTTTAGACAAACAATCTGTACAATGATTACAGAAAGACACTTACAAAAGGAAGGAACTCCAACTATAGGGGGACTTATATTTATAATTCCTACTATAATTGCAATGTTACTTCTTTATATAAGAGGATCACTTGAAATATCGTCTTCACTTATAATTATACTATTTGTATTTATTAGTTATAGTCTACTTGGACTAGCAGATGATTTAAAGAAGATTAAAAGGCATCATAATGATGGATTAACTGTTGTACAAAAGTTAATTGTACAAATATTAATAGCAATAGTTTTCTTTTATATTTATATGAAAGATGGTGGAAGTACTCATTTAATAGTAACAAGTTTAAACTTAGATATTGACCTTAAATGGGCATATGGCTTCTTTATATTATTCCTTTTAGTAGGCTCATCAAATGCGGTTAATATAACTGATGGAGAAGACGGACTTGCTGGAGGACTAGCTGCAATTGCATTTTTAAGTTTTGGTATAATTTCATGGGGTAGTCACTGGATACAAGGTTATCAAGAAATTGCAATATTCTGTTTTATATTAGTAGGAAGTTTATTAGGATTCTTAGTATATAATACGCATCCAGCTAAGGTATTTATGGGAGACACTGGTTCCTTAGGTTTAGGTGCAACTCTAGCTGCAGTAGCAATTTTAACAAAACATGAACTATCTTTAGCAGTAATAGGTGGAGTATTCATAGCTGAAACATTATCAAGTTTCATTCAAATAATAGCAATAAGAAAGTTTGGAAAAAAAGTTTTCCTAATGGCACCACTTCATCATCATTTTGAACAACTTGGTTGGGAAGAAACAGATATAGTAAAATTATTTTGGATAGTTGGTTTCATGTTAGGAATGGGAGCAATATATTATGGTGTTTGGTTATAAACACCATTTTAAAAAGGAGAGTTATGAAAGAAGAAGGAAGCATAAAAGTATTATCTGCAGTATTTCTAGTTTTAACTGGAATACTTCTAGGACTAAGTATAGGAAAAATATTTACTAAGGAATGTCCAGAATGCAAGAAATGTGAAAATGTTAAAGAACCTACAAATGTTGAAGTAAAAAACAAATTAATAACTTACTACAAAAGTACTGATAGAACAATATACCTATATGGATTAGAAGACTTTAAATTTAATGATAAATCTTTAAAAGAATATGACTCACCATTTAACGAAATAACTAACATAATAAAAGGATATACATTTGTTAATAGTTATGACAATAACGAAGTTACCCTTTATTCAAACGATACATACAATGTACTAATTTGTAATAAAACTAACAAAACTAAAGATATCTATATTGGTAATACTAGCCTTAAATATCAAGCAGATTACTGTAATAACGAAACAAATATTAAAACAATTAGTTATCAAGTTATAAATATTGAAAAGCTAGGTGACTATAATTACCTTACTCTAAAATCAAGTAGTGAAATAATAACAATAAAATCAAAAGAAACATACACAAATAATTTACTTGTAAACAATGTGTATAAGTTTACATTTATTAACAATGAACTTACTAATGTAGAATAAACTATCAAAATGTACTTGAAAAATAGTACTTTTTTTGATAAGATTATCTTGTAATAAAGATAGGAAGTGAAGTACATGAAAATTAACTCTTTAGTACAAAACAAAGTACAAATGGGGGGGGTTATTTAAATAGTATAAATAACTATAATTTTTCATGTGCAATTAAATGGATAGAATAACTCTATCCATTTTTTCACGTTATAGAAAGAAGGAGAATATGAAGAAATTTGATTTAGGAATAATTGTTACTACTTTAATAATAATAGTTTTTAGTAGTAGTTTAGCTTTTTTTGCAGCTAAGGTAGTAGGAACACCTAAGGATATTAATTTGATTGCTAAAAACGTAAGTATTAAGCTTACAAATGGTGGTTTAATTGGAGATGCGGTTATAAGTCCTGGGTGGAATAAAATTAATAGTTTTACTGTAACAAATAATAGTAAAGAAAGTTTTAGATATAACATTATAATAAAAGATTATATTAATACATTTGAAACAGTTGGTAACTTACAATATAAAATAACTAGTACAAATGGATATAACATGAGTGACTTTGAAGAGTTACCAAAAAGCACTGAAAATAGAGATTTAGTTCTTGCTTATAATATAAGTATTGATAAAGATACAACTCAAAACTATACAGTTGAAATTAAGTACATTAATTCTGAAGAAGATCAAAGTGCTGATATGGGTAAAACACTTGGTGGAACTTTATATATAACAGAAAATACAAATAAAATAGTAACATATAATAATGGATCTATTGGTAGTAAGTTGCTTAGTGATAACACTACAAAACTTACAAGAGTAAATTTTGATTCTGTGTACACTAAAACTAATACAAATACACTTTTCACTTCTACTGAAGATAATACACTAGTTTATTACTTTGCAGGAGATGCTAAAAATAACTGGGTAAAATTTGGAGGATATTACTGGAGAATAATAAGAACAAACGCAGATGGAAGTATAAGACTCTTATATCATGGAACAAGTACAACTGCAGAAGATGCATATATTGGAACTTCATCTTTTAATAATACAACTGATAAATCATACTATGTAGGTTATATGTATTCAAGTGGAGTACAAAGAGGAAATGCAACTGACAGTACCATTAAAACAGTTGTTGATAAGTGGTATTCAGAAAACTTAAAAGTATATGAAGATTATATAAGTGATACTGCAGTATACTGTAATAATAGAAGTTTGAATCCTGGAGAAACTTGGACAGAAAGTGGTAATAATTTTGGATATAATACCGAAAGATTTGTAAGAAATAGAAATTTTACATATAACTGTGATAATAATGATGACAAGTTTAGTGTTAGCACAAGTACAGGTAATGGAATACTTAAATATCCAATCGCACTTATAAGTGCAGATGAATTAGTACTTGCAGGTGCTGTATATAATAAAAAGAATAATAATGCATGGTACTTTAATAACTCAAATAATATTAGTTCAACAGGAGATAAATATTGGTGGACAATGACTCCATGGAGTTTTGAAATCTCAACTAATTCATCACAAGGCTTATTTGCTGGAGGAAATACTTATGCAGGAGCATTTGGTGATGGTGGTACAAAAGGTTCTCATGGTGTTAGACCTGTAATATCAATAAACGCTAATAACATATATAAGTCAGGAAACGGAAGTAGTGCAAGTCCTTATGAGATAGAGGCAACAGCTTCTTATGAAGTTACTTTGACTGTAAATAATGGAACTGGAAGTGGAAAAGTAAATGTTAAAGAAGGAAATAATGCAACTTTTACAGTAACACCAAGTAGTGGATACTTAGCAAAACTTGAAACAAATGCATGTGGTGGGACATTAAGTGGTAGTACATATACGATAAGCAATGTTACAAGTTCTAAAACATGTAGTATTACATTCAAGAAAGGACATCCACCAGCACCAGAAAAGACTTAACTCTAGTTGCAGTAGTTAAATATTTTAATCCAAATGTTGAAATAAGAGCAAGTTTTAGTTCAGTTTTAACTTCAGATACAACTGGAACAATATTCACATCAACAGAAGATAATAAAACAGTGTATTACTTTGCAGGGAATGCAACAGATAACTGGGTTAAGTTTGGAAAAAATTCAAGTGGAGCAGACTTGTTCTGGAAAATAATAAGAACAAATGCAGATGGCGGTATAAGACTACTTTACCACAGTACAAGCCCTACAGCACAAGATGCATATACAGATTTCTTACCATTTAACAAAGCATCTACAGATACAATGTATGTTGGATATATGTATGGAACAAGTGGTTCATTAGCAAATAACAGAGCAAATACAAATAACAGTACAATTAAATCATCTATAGACACATGGTATGAAAATAATTTAAAAAGAAACTATGGTAAATACCTAAGTACAACAGCAATATATTGTAATGATAGAGAAGTAGGAGATGGTACTGCAAGTGACCCATACACAATAAAAGAAACTACAAGTGGATGCTAAGAGATCCCATTAATTTAACTGTGTCTAACGATTAATTTACTGATATAATTACTATAAAGTAATCTATGGGTTAAATGATAGTTTGTATAATATGATTAACTAGTAAAAACTGGCTTAACAGTCAGTTTTTTTCATATTTTAGAAAAAAGACCATAAACTTTGTTAGGTGGCTATATGAAAAATAAAGTTCTTTTTATAACTACAATTATTCTTTCAGTTTTTGGACTTATAATGATATATTCTAGTAGTTATGTATGGGCTAGTTATAAATTTAATAATGCTTTTAAGTATGCTATAAATCAAGGAATATTTTTAATTTTAGGTATCGTGTTAATGTTAGTCGTAAGCAAAATAGACCATCAAATATATAAAAAATATTCTAATCAAATACTTGCAATTACTTTAATACTTTTAATCTTAGTTTTAATTCCAGGCATAGGTGTTGTAAGAAACGGTAGTAGAAGTTGGTTTGGAATAGGTTCATTTGGTTTTCAACCAAGTGAAGTATGTAAATTATCTTTAGTAATTTTTGTATCAAAGTATTTATCTAGAAATGATAAAGACAAAAGAATTACTAAAAATTTTGTTTTTCCAATACTTTTAGTAATACTTTTATTTTTTGGTCTTATCATGCTAGAACCGGATTTTGGTAGTGGTATGATTATGGTATGTGCTTTAATTATGCTTATCTTTGTAACTGGAACAGATTTGTCTATCTTTGTAAAGTTAGGAATACTAGGCATATTTGGCATAATATTTTTAGTTGTAGTTGCCCCTTATAGATTAAAAAGAATTGTATCATTTATTAATCCATGGAGTGACCCATTAGGTAGCGGCTTTCAAATTATCCAAAGTTTATACGCGATCGGTCCTGGTGGCTTACTCGGACAAGGTTTCTTAAATTCAAGACAAAAACACTTTTATTTACCTGAACCCCAAACAGACTTTATTTTTTCTATTATAAGTGAAGAGTTTGGCTTTTTAGGAGTTATTATAGTAAGCGTGTTATTTATTATAATATTTTATAATGGAATTAAAATATCTCTAGAAACAGAAGACTTATTTTCAAAATATTTATCTTTTGGACTTACTTTTATGTTAATATTTCAAACACTACTTAATCTTGCTGTAGTTGTAGGCTTAATTCCAGTAACTGGTGTAACACTTCCGTTTATCAGTTACGGCGGTAGTAGTTTACTCACAAGCTTTATAATGGTTGGTATTATTCTTAATGTTGGAAGGAAAAATAAATAAATAGTATTGATTTATTAGTATAAGAATGTTATAATTATACTGCCATCAAATGATGGCGGAAAGTGTGTTGATTATGAATGTTATTACTGATAAATTAAGGGGAAAGTATCTTCTTAGAATAAAAACACTTGTTAGTTCTGATATTAATGGTGAACATTTTACTATTGTTAGAACAAAGAAAAATATTGACTTCATGTATGAATATGGTTTGTCTATAGAAGATGTTAAAAATATTATATTAAATTTGAGTACAGAAGACTGTTTTTCTGGTCCTGAAAATGATAGAGATTTAAGCTATGAGGGCTGGATATTTTAATATAGTCCCATGTTTGAAAATGTAAAGTTATACATTAAAATTAGAGTGGAAAGTAGTGAAAAATCAGTTTGTTTGTCTGTACATGAATTTGGAAAGTATGATGAGGTGAAGTAATTATGAAAGCTTATTGTCCATATTGTAGAAAAGAAGTAGATTATAATATAGAAAAAAGGAGTGTTTCAACATTTAAAGGAGTAAAAGTAGATACTTTTATGAATGTTGCTGTGTGTAAAAGTTGTAATAATGATTTATATGTTAATGATTTAGAAAAAGAAAATATGAAAAGAGTATATTTGTGCTATTCATTAAATACTGATATTATTAAACCAAGTGATATCATAGATTTTAGAAATAAATATGGTTTATCACAAAGAGAATTAACATCAATTTTATCTTTTGGAAAAATGACTATTAATAGATATGAAAATGGATATATTCCTACAAAAACACAAAGTGATTACATTAAAATGTTAATTAATAATGAAGAAGAATTTATAAAAAAAGTGAGCATTGCTTATAGAGATAATTTAATAAGTGAAAAAACATATAAGAAAGTTATATCTACTGATATTTTAGCAAAAATAACTAAAAAAGATGTACAAGACGACATTAGAAAGTACTTAGAAGTTGTAATGATAAGAAAGCCTGATATTTATAATGGGTATAAAGAATTTAATATGGATAAACTAGAAAATATTATTTCATACATTGCAAGTAAAGTAGATAATTTAACAATAACAAGTTTAAATAAGTATTTGTGGTTTATAGATATGTTATCATTTAATAAACGAGCAATTTCAATTACTGGTCTTACTTATCAAAAACAACAATATGGTCCTACTATAATGGATGGACTATATGAAGAGATTTCTTTGTTAGACGATTTATACGAAAGAAAAAATATAGAAACTACTAATGGAAATATAACTAATATTCTTAGTAAAGGTAATTTTAATTTAAGTTTAATAAATGAAAAAGAAAAAGAAATAATTGATACTATTATAGAAACTTTAAAAAATAAAAAAGTTAATGAAATATCTACACTTTCTCATAAAGAAGAAGGGTGGAAGAAAACAAAAAATTTAGATAGAATTTCTTTTGAATATAAGTTTAATTTATTAAATAATTTAGAACTAAACAAATAATTTCTGATGTTTTCTAAAAAACACCCAAATTGTACCAATATAAGGTACAAGAATAAAAAGTGGGTGCAAAAAGGTGCAAAGTTAATGAAAATAAATTTATCTTTACATGAAACCATAGATAAGATTATTCACTCTCTTTAGTCTTTTAAATTATTATAGTTAGCACTCTGTATTGACGAGTGCTAATTTTTGTGGTATAATATATAACGTAAAAAGGAGGAATGAAATATGTTTGATATGAATAATAATGAAGAAGAAAACGTTCTAGAAAAATATGGACGTAATATAAATGAAGATGTGAAGTCTCGTAAGATAGACCCAATTATTGGGCGTGATGAAGAGATACGTAGCATCACTAGAATTTTATCTAGAAAAACTAAAAACAACCCTGTTCTAATTGGTGAACCAGGTGTTGGTAAAACTGCTATAGTTGAAGGACTTGCACAGAGAATTGTCAAAGGTGACGTTCCAGAAAGTTTGAAAAACAAAACTGTTTGGGAGTTAAATATGGCAAGCTTGATTGCAGGTGCTAAATACCGTGGTGAGTTTGAAGAAAGACTTAAGAAAGTACTTGATGAAGTCAAAAAGAGTGAAGGAAACATCATAATGTTTATTGATGAAATTCACACCATAGTAGGTACAGGTGCAGTGGAAGGCGCAATGGACACAGGTAACATTTTAAAACCAATGTTAGCACGTGGTGAAATTCATGTAATTGGTGCTACTACATTAAATGAGTATAGAATGTACATTGAAAAAGATGGAGCTCTTGAAAGAAGGTTTCAAAAAGTTATAGTAAGTGAACCAACTGTAGAAGACACTATTACTATCTTGCGTGGCTTAAAAGAAAGATTTGAGATATTCCATGGTGTTACTATTCAAGATAAAGCCCTTGTAAGTGCAGCAACCTTATCTAATAGATATATAACTGATAGATTTTTACCTGATAAAGCAATAGATTTAGTAGATGAAGCCTGTGCAACAATAAGAGTGCAAATGGATAGTGTACCTACTTCGCTTGATGAAGTTACAAGAAAAATATTAACTCTTCAAGTAGAAAAAGAAGCTTTAAAGAAAGAAAAAGACGAAGTTTCTATAAAAAGACTTGAAGCTCTTGATAAAGAACTATACGACTTAAAAAGTAAAGAACAAGAATTAAGTAGTAAGTGGAAAGAAGAAAAAAGTGTTAATGAAGAAATAAAAAGAGTTAAATCTGATATTTCTAAATATACTTTTGAATTTGAGAATGCTAAAAATAGTTATGACCTAGAAACTGCTGCTAGAATTAAGAATGAAGTATTACCTAAATTAAATGAAAAACTTAGTGAGCTAAGTAAGAAAGGTAAAGAAGGAATTTTGTCTGATGTGGTTACTAGTGAAGACATTGCTAATGTAATTAGTAAATGGACTAATATTCCTTTATCAAAGTTAATTTCTAGTGAAAAAGAAAAAGTCTTACACTTATATGATAACTTAAAGAAACGTGTTAAGGGGCAAGATGATGCATTAAAGTTAGTAAGCAATGCTATACTTCGTTCAAGAAGTGGTATAAAGGATCCTAATAGACCTATTGGTACATTTATGTTTTTAGGTCCTACTGGTGTAGGTAAAACAGAAGTTGCAAGAAGTCTAGCATATGAGTTATTTGACGATGAAGCACACATGATTAGAATTGATATGAGTGAATATATGGAAAAGTACTCAGTATCAAGACTTATTGGTGCAGCACCAGGTTACATCGGATACGAAGAAGGTGGACAACTTACTGAAAAAGTAAGAAGAAACCCATATTCAATAGTTTTGTTTGACGAAATAGAAAAAGCTCACCCTGATGTGTTAAACTTACTTTTACAAATATTAGACGAAGGAAGATTAACTGACTCAAATGGTAGATGCGTCAACTTCAAAAACACTATCATAATTATGACATCTAACGTGGGAAGCGAATACATCTTAAATGGAGAAAGCGATAAAGTAACTAGTGAACTTACTAAATACTTTAGACCAGAATTTTTAAATAGACTTGATGAGATAATCGTATTTAATAAGTTAAGTAAGGATAATTTAAGTGAAATTCTTGATAATATAGTTAAACAAATCGAGCGTAGATTAGTTGATATCAATGTAAAAATAGTACTTACTGATGATGCTAGAAGATATTTTATTGATAATGGATATGATGAAGCATTTGGTGCACGTCCTTTAAAAAGACTTGTTAGTAATAAACTAGAAACACTTCTTGCTACTAAACTAATTAATAACGAAATAAAATCTAACAGCACAGTTACAGTTGATTATAAAGATAATAACTTAATAATAAAATAAGAGGCTACTTGTTTAAAATGTAACCTCTTCTTTTTCTTCTTCTTTAAAGAAATCATCTAATGGAACACCTAAAACTATAGATATTCTCCATAATGTTTCTATAGAAAAACCACGTTTACCTCTATCACTTTCTATTCTTCTAATAAACTCAAAACTTCTATCTGTATAAAGAGCAAGTTGTTCTTGAGTATATCCTCTCATTTTTCTATATTTTCTAATATTATTTGAAATAATCTCTTTAATATTTTTATTAAAATCATATTCTTTTATATCGTATACCATAAACATCACCTTTATAATTTTCTCATAAAATTTGTAATTTTTATGTAGTCAGTAGTAACCTGTTTTACCAAAAATTACCACTTTCTTTGATTAAAACATAAGAATTAATGCTGTTCCATATTAATTATGCATAATTATAAAATATTAACATAAGTTTAAGTGAAATATTAAAAGGAGTGGAAAAATGGATAAGAAAGAAATACTAGAAAGTATAAGCAATAAAGGTAATGGAGAAATATACCTTGGTGTAGTAGGAGCAGTTAGAACAGGTAAGAGTACTTTTATTAAGAAAGTGATTGAAACTCTAGTAATACCTAACGTGGTAAATGAAAGTGAGAAGAAAAGATGTTTAGATGAAATACCTCAAACATCTGGTGGAAAGCAAATTATGACAGTTGAGCCTAAGTTTGTCCCTTCAAGCGGGGCTAATATTAAAATTGAAGAGATGACTACTAACTTTAAATTAATTGACTGTGTAGGCTTTGTAACACCTGAAAGTATTGGATATACTGACCCAGATGGACATGAAAGAATGATTAAAACACCATGGTTTACAGATGATTTACCATTTGTAGAAGCAGCGACTATCGGAACAGAAAAAGTAATAAAAGACCACAGCACTATTGGTATTGTTGTTACTACTGACGGAAGTATTTTAGATATGGGAAGAAGTAATTATGTTAATGCTGAGGAAAAAGTTGTAAACGAGTTAAAAAATATTAACAAGCCGTTTATAATTATAATGAATTCAACTCATCCAAATGACCCAGAAACTAGAATGCTTAGTGATGAATTAAAAGAAAAATATAACGTGCCAGTAATACCTGTAAGTGTTGTTGATATGACTGAAAAAGATATAGTTGGTATATTAAAAGAAGCACTTTATGAGTTTCCAGTAGAAGATATTGAAGTAAATATTCCTGACTGGGTAAGTGTTTTAAGTAAAGAAAATAAAATTAAAAAAACATTTATGAATGCTATACAAGAAAGTGTAGTAAGTGTTGATAAACTAAGAGATATTGAAAATATTAACCTAAACTTTGAAGAAAAAGACATAATTAGTAACGCTTATATTTCAAACCTAAACACAAATACTGGAGAAGTAACAATTAACTTAGAGGCACCTGATACATTATTTGATGAAGTGTTGAAAGATACTATTGGACTTAGTGTTAAAGGAAAAAAGGATTTACTTAGAATATTTACTGAATATAAAGAAGGCAAAACTGAATACGATGGCATTAAAAGTGCCCTTAAACAAGTTTATTCAACCGGGTATGGTATAGTTTTTCCTAAACTAGAAGATATGAAACTAGAAACACCTGAAATAATTAAACAAGCTGGAAGGTATGGGGTTAAACTAAAAGCACTAGGAAGCTCAATTCATATGATAAAAGTTGATGTTGAAAGTACTTTTGAACCAATTATCGGTACAGAAATGCAGAGTAAAGAATTAATTGACAACTTAATGAAAGACAAAAATAACGAAGGTATTTGGAAAAGTGAGATATTCGGAAGAAGCTTAGAAATAATAGTCCAAGAAGGAATTCAAGCTAAATTAAATATGGTACCAGAAAGTGTTAGATATAAATTAGGTTCTACAATAACAAAAATTGTAAATAAGGGAAGTAATAACTTAATTGCTATTGTTTTATAGCAATTTTTCTTTTATAATAGTATCTAGGAGGTGCGATTTATGGGTTATTCATTCGATATGTATGATACGATTGACAAGGGATTTAGTCAAACAGAAAGTAGTTTAACTTGGATGGTTATTGCTTTATTATTAGCTGTAATCGGTGGAATATTAATTTATTTCTTATTCCTAAAGAAAGAGAATGAAAGTAAGTATACTGGTTTTGTAAAATACTTATATGAGTTTTTATCTTTCAAAAAGATGTGGCTTGAAACTATATTAAAAGTTTCTTACTTAATTTTAGCTATATATATTACATTAACATCATTTGAATTAATTAGTACTAGTTTTATGGCTTTTGTATTAACTTTAGTATTTGGAAACATAATTTTAAGAGTAATTTATGAATTATCTTTAGTACTACTTACAATTTGTAGAAATACTACTGAAATTAATAAAAAATTAAAATAATTAGTAAAATTGTACAAAAGAAAATACCAAATGTAAAATTTTTTTAAAAAATGTTAAAAAAACATTTGCAAATTAAGATTTTTATAGTAAAATGAAGATGTAAGCATAATTATGCTTAAAGAAATATTTTTATGGAGGTAATAAAGATGACTAAAAATGAATTAGTAGAATTCATCGCAGCTAAAGCTGGTTTAACAAAGGCTGATGCAAATCGTGCATTAGAAGCTACTTTAGAAGGAATTCAAACTGGACTAAAAAAGGAAGGAAAAGTTGCTCTAGTAGGTTTTGGTACATTTAGTGCTAAGAAAAGAGCTGCTAGAGAAGGAATCAATCCTTTAACAAAACAACCATTAAAAATAGCTGCTAAAACAGTTGCTAGTTTTAAGGCTGGAAGCAAACTTAAAGATGCTTTAAACTAAAAAAGTCTTTTTTGACTTTTTTTTTGGTCATCCTAAAATGTTTATGGAGAAATCTTATTATAAAATATTAGATGAAATAGAAAGTGCTGGATTTGTAGCTTATATAGTTGGTGGTTATGTAAGAGATAAAATTCTTGGGGTTATTACTGCAGACATTGACATAATTACAAATGCTACACCAAAAGACTTAAACGGAATATTCAAAAATATTAAAAAGACATATCTAGATTATGGAGCGGTTAAACTTTATATTGATAATCACATAATAGACATAACTACATTTAGACGTGAATTTGACTATAAAAACAACAAGCCATCAAGAATAGAATATATAAGTAGTTTAGAAACTGATTTGTTAAGAAGAGACTTTAAAATGAATACTTTAGTTATGGATAAAGAAGAAAACATAATTGATTTACTAGGTGGGGAAAAAGACATTAAAGATAAAATAATTACTCCAGTAAAAGATGTTAATGTGTTGTTTAGTGAAGATGCTAGTCGTATGTTAAGAGCCTTACGTTTTATGTTTACACTTGATTTTACTTTAGATAAGTCTATTCTTGATTACATTATCAGTCATAAAGAACTATTTAAAACTATAAGTAATACTAAAAAGAAAGAAGAATTTGATAAAATTTTTAAAACAAAGAATACTAAAGATTTTTTAGAGTTTATTAAGAAGTATCAACTAGAAGAAGTACTAGGAATAAGAAGTAATTCTAACTATATTATAACTGATACTGTGATAGTTACTTATGCACAACTTGAAATCATGTGTGAACTTCCTTTTACAAAGTACGAAAAAGAACAAATTAAACAGATTAAAAGTATAGTTAATTCTGGTAAACTTGATAAAATGGATATTTATAAAAATGGCTTATATATCTCAATGTGTGCAGGGAAACTATTAGGAATACCTAAAGAAAAGATTAATTTAATCTATACTAATTTACCAATAAAGAGTATAATAGATATTGATATTAAAAGTGAAGAAGTATCTAGTGTATTAGGTATTAAACCAGGTAAAAAATTAGGAGAAGTACTCCACATACTAGAATATGAAATAGTAAGTGGGAAGTTAGATAATAAGCATGACTTGATATTAGAAAGGTTAAGTGAATTTAATGAATAACGTAAGAGCAAGCTTTAAAACAAAGAATTTTATAATCAATGAAAATGTAGTTAAAACTATAAAGAATTTAGATATTACTTTAAAGGAATTCTTATTACTATTATACTTTATTAACATTAAGGCCTTACTGGATTTAAATGATATAAAGAAGGTTTTAGGCTTTAATGAAGAAGAAATACTAAATACTTACACATCTTTAATTACTAAAGGCTTGATTGAAGTTAAAGTATTTAAAGACTCTGGAGTAGTTAGTGAAGTAATATCTTTAGATATGTTTTATGATAAACTTGTAATGAATACAAAGAATGAAGAAAATAATACTGATATATATTCTAAATTTGAAAGTGAATTTGGAAGAAGTTTATCTCCAATTGAGTATGAAACTATTAATAGGTGGCTTGAAAACGGTGTAAGTGAAGAAATTATTACAAGTGCTTTAAAAGAAGCTGTCATTAACGGAGCAAGTAATTTAAGATACATTGATAAAATAATATATGAATGGACTAAAAAAGGAGTAAAACCAAAAGAAGAAGACTACACTTTTATAGATGATTTTGACTGGTTAAATGATGGCGATGAAGAAGATTAGCATTATAGTAAACAACTTAGATATAATGTATCCCACACCTATTTGTGAATTAACATATAATAAAGATTATGAATTACTTTTAAAAGTAATGCTAAGTGCACAAACTACTGATAAAAGAGTAAATACTGTTACAGATAGTTTATTTAAAAAGTATGACACTTTAGAAAAGTTAAATGCTGTGCCGTTAAAAACCATAGAAAACTATATTAAAAGTCTAGGAATGTATAAAACCAAAGCTAAGAATTTTTTACTCATAGTTAGTGAAATATCCAAGCTTGGTTATGTTCCAAACGATAGAACTTATTTAGAAAGTTTGCCAGGTGTAGGAAGAAAAACAACTAATGTGGTCTTATCTAACTTATATAATGTAGAATGTGTAGCAGTTGATACTCATGTTGAAAGAGTTAGTAAAAGACTTTCTCTAGCAAAAATAGATGATACTGTTTTAGAAGTAGAAAAAAAACTAACAAAAAAATTTCATAATTATAGCTTATCTAGATTACATCATCAATTAGTTTTATTTGGAAGATACAAGTGTAAAAGTAAAAATCCAGAGTGCATTACTTGTCCATTTAAAGAAATATGTAACTATTATAAGAAGAAAAAACATTAAAATATACTTTATTATTCTTTAGTTTTTTGATATAATTAGTGTTAGAAAGATATGGAGTGTAATATGAAACAAATAATAACTAGTTTAGACATTGGAACAAATAGTATTAAATTAATTGTTGGTGAGATATATAGAGAAAAATTATTTGTTCTAGCAGTATCAAAGGTTAATAGTAAGGGTATTAAAAAGGGAATAGTAGTAAATGATGAAGAAGTTATTCTTAGTTTGAAAGAGGCTTTTAAAGAAGTAGAAAGTGTAATAGGGACTAAAATTAATAGAGTTATACTTTGTGTACCATCATATTTTGCATCATTTGTTAAAAGTGAAGGATACACTACTATTTCAAGAGATGATGCCATAGTAACTGGTGAAGACATCACTAGAAGTTTACAAGCAAGTGTCTATAATAGAGTTAGTCCAAACTTAGAATTAGTGAGTGTAAGTCCGATGTATTTCATAATAAATGAAAAAGAAGTGGTATCTGACCCTAAAGGGATGGAAGCGTTTAAAGTTTCAGCGAACACTATGCTTGCAATGGCACCTAAAAAAAGTATATACCCATTAATTGCAATTTTAGAGAATTTGGGAGTAAAAGTAGTAGACTTATCTTTTGGAGGAATATGCGATTACTACGAATTTAGAACTGATAAAATGAAAGATAAAAATGTAGCAGTTATAAATATAGGACACGCTAAAACTGAAGTTAGTATTATAAAAGAAGATACACTTATTAACACAGAAGTACTTGATATAGGTGGAAGAAATATTGATAGAGATATAAGTTACATATATGACTTAAAATTAGAAGATAGTAAAAAGATAAAAGAAACTTTTGCAGTAGCTCATAAAGAAAAATCAAGTATGAATGATATATGTGAAGTCTTGACAAAATCAGAAGAAAATATTAAAATAAATCAGTACGAAGTAAGTGATATAGTACATTCTAGGTTAAGAGAAATATTAGAACTTTCAAAAAAACAAATTAACCTCTTAACAAAAGAGGAAATTAGTTATATAATAGTTACAGGAGGCATAACTGAGATAGATGGATTTAACTTAGTTTTTAAGGAAGTCTTTGGTAAAGATATGGTAGTTTCTAAAGTAAGTGAGTTAGGTGTTAGAAATAATTCTTTCAGTAGTGCTCTTGGATTTATTAAATTATATAATGCTAAATTAAAATTTAGAGAAAAACTAGCTTCTACAGTAAGCGAAGAAGAACAAGAATTATTATTTAATGAAAAGAAAAAAATTGACGATAGTAGTATAATAGGAAAAGTATATAGTTACTTTTTTGATAATTAGGAGGTTAGATTATGCAAGGTAATCCGTTAGAAATGTTACAAATAGCAAAAATTAAAGTAATTGGTGTAGGTGGAGGCGGCTGTAATGCTGTTAACAGAATGATAGAATCTGGACTTAAAGGAGTGGAGTTTATTGTTGCAAATACAGACTTACAAGTATTAAATACAAGCTTAGCTGAAACAAAACTTCAAATAGGTGCATCTATTACTGATGGCTTAGGTGCTGGAGCTGATCCTGAAGTAGGTAGAGAAGCTGCACTTGAAAGTAGAAATGAAATAGAAGACGCTCTAAGGGGAGCAGATATGGTTTTCGTTACATGTGGTTTAGGTGGTGGAACAGGTACAGGTGCTGCACCAGTTATCGCTGAAATTGCTCAAGGGTTGGGCGCTCTTACAGTAGCAATAGTTACAAAGCCATTTAAGTTTGAAGGAAAGAAAAGAATGGACCATGCACTTCTTGGACTAGATGAGTTAAAGAAACATGTTGATACATTTGTAGTAATACCAAATGATAGATTAAGAGATATAATTGACAAGTCAACTCCAATGATGGACGCATTTAAAGAAGTAGATAATGTTCTTAGACTTGGTGTTCAATCAATTAGTGATTTAATAAGCGTACCAGGACTTGTTAACTTAGACTTTGCTGATGTTAAAGCAATTATGGAAAACAGAGGACAAGCATTAATTGGTATAGGTGTTGGTTTTGGAGATAACCGTGCTATTGAAGCAGCTAAACAAGCTGTAAGTAGTCCACTACTTGAAACAACTATCAATGGGGCAACTGACTGTATTATAAATATTACAGGTGGAAACAGCTTAACATTATTTGAAGCAGAAGATGCAGCAGAAGTAATACGTGCAGCAGCTAACACAGATATTAACATTATATTTGGTGCAGTTGTAAATGAAGCACTAAGTGATGAAGCTATAGTAACAGTAATTGCAACAGGTTTTGAAACAGATAGTGAACCTCTTTATCAACCTTATGGTGCAAATAAAGAAAAAATAGAAGTATTAAGTAACGAAGATGATGATGACGATTTGCCACCATTCTTAAGAAATAGAGATATATAGGCTAGTCAAAAAACTAGTCTTTTTATTAAAGATAATAAAAGAAAGGAGGTAAGACATATGAAAAAATAATACCATACTTATTATCTGTAATTTTACTAGTTGTGCTTATTACTACAACTATATTAAATAAAAAAGAATTATCTGATTTAAATAGTGAAGTAGATAGTTACAAAAAGAAAGTAGAAGATTTAACTAATAAGGGTAAGGAAGATAACAAAAATACTACAGAAGATATAGTTTATAAAGAATGCACATATACTAGAACTTATGAATTCAAAGATTATTATAACTATAACACAACGGATGAAAATAGCTATTATGTAGTCTTAGACACTTACTTATCTAAAACAGGGCCAATTATTGAAAAAGTAACTACAGATATATTTCCTAAAAACTTTAAAAAAGACAAAAGCTATGAAATAACATATCACACAGAAATAAGATATGACAATAATAAAAATATAATTAGTCAAAGTAAAGAAATAGTAAGTATTAAAAAGACTGATAAAACAGGAATGGACCAAGAACAAGGTGCTTGTGTACTAAAATAATAAATACTACCGTGATAAGGTAGTATTTTAATATATAAAAAAACCTCCATTACTGGAAGTCTTTTACTATCTGTTATAATATTCAACGATAAGTGACTCATTAATTTCAGCATTAAGTTCTTCTCTTTCAGGATATCTTACATAAGTTCCTTCTTTTTTCTTAGCATCAAATGTAACGAAACTAACATTACTTAATTTTGACTCTAAGCATTCGTTGATAACTGGATGGTTCATAGAACTTTCTTTAACACTAATAATGTCACCTGGTTTAACTTGATATGAAGGAATATCTACAGATTTACCATTAACTAGAATATGTCCATGATTAACAATTTGTCTAGCACTTCTTCTAGTTTTAGATAGTCCCATACGATAAACGATATTATCAAGTCTGCTTTCAAGCATAATTAATAGGTTAGTACCATGCATACCTTTTTTCTTACCAGCAGCTTCAAATGTTTTCTTGAATTGCTTTTCAGTAAGACCATACATAATTCTTACCTTTTGCTTTTCAGCAAGTTGGATACCATATTCACTTAGTTTTTTTCTACTAGTTCCATGTTGTCCAGGAGCACTAGTTCTTTTTCTAAGTTCTTTACCACTTTCTAATGTACTGAAACCAAGTCTTCTACTTTTCTTAAAAGCTGGTCCTGTATATCTTGCCATTTACTTACACTTCCTTTCATAATATTTGAAAGATAGTCTTTATTCTCATAAGTAGGGTGTTTACTTTGAACTTTCATTATTGGCTTATAACTACTAGTATAATTCACTCAATAAACGCGTTACTTAATTAATAAAGTCGCCATTTCTTCCATGAGATAAATTATACTAAAAAACAGTGTGAATTTCAAGGTTTTTCTTTATTTTTCTTAAAAAACATGCTATTATATATGTTACGAGAGGAAAAAATACAATGAAAAACAGAAAATTTTATATAGTAGACGCTAAAAATGTTACAAAAGGTTATGATTTCATAAGTGATGGATATAATAGCAAATTTGCTTCAAAAAAGTGCTTATGTGAAATATTTGATAGTTATGGTTTACCTAAAGAAGCACAAGTAATATTTGTTGAAGACTTTTTATTTAAGTTTAAACTTACAGATGCTAAAGAGTTTGTCACTGATACTAACCTTGATATAAGTAGTTTAAAATGGGAAAAGACTACTGAGGGTAAAACTATAGTATGTGGAAGAAGCATTAATGACTATGATATGATTAGGTTTAAAGTTAATAAAAATAATTATTGTAATTATACTGAACTAATAAATTTCTTTAGAAAATTAGATAGACTTGACATACTTGATAACTATGTATATGCAGTAGAAGAAGCTTTTAGAAAAGACTATATAATTGATGAAAAGTTAGAAAATATTAAGTTACTCATAAAATAGTAGTAACTTTTTTCATTTTATACTTTTAGAATTCACTTCTTTGTGATAAAATAGTATATAGAGAGTAGGTGTAAACATGAGTAATAACATGGCTATTTTAATTGCAATATCTATATACTTATTAGGTTTTATCTTAATAATTGTTACTATATATTTAATGGAAAAGAATAATAAAAAGAAATTAGAAAGTGAGTTAACTAGGTTAGAGACACTTAAAAATTTAATTATATCTAGTGGTATTTTAACTGAAATGGAAAAAGTTAAAGCTTTAATTAATAGTGAAACTCTAGAGAATATGTATAAGAAATGGGAAAAAAGGTATAACACTATTGAAAAAGAAGATATTCCTAGACTTACAGATAGTCTTTTAACATGTGAAGAATTAATAGAAAATAAAAAGTATAAAGAAGCTGGCTATGAACTAGCTAAAACAGAAATTGATATTTACTATGTTAAAACAGATATGGAATTACTTTTAGAAGACGTTAAAGAAGTAACTTTGAGTGAAGAAAGAAACAGAAATGCAGTTACTAAACTAAAGAGTATCTATAGAGAAGTAGTAAATAAATACACATCAAACATTAATGACTACAAAGGAATGGAAACTAGAATTGACCTTCAATTTGAAAACATTAATAAGCTTTTGAGTGCTTTTGAAATTGTAATGGAACAAAATAACTATGAAGAAGTAGGAAAAATAGTACACGCTTTAGATGACCTAATTAAGAATATCAAGATAGTAATAGACGAAACTCCTACAGTAATTCTTCTAGGAAAAATGGTCATACCTAAAAAGATAAATGATATTAAAGCTACAGCAAATAAAATGAAGAAAGATGGATATAATATTGAATACATTAATCTAGACTATAACATTGAAGAAAGCGAAAAGAAGATTAACGATATATTTGATAGATTAAAAATGCTTAATTTAAGTGATAGCATATTTGAACTTAAGACAATACTAGATTATTTTGAGAGTTTATTTGGAGACTTTGATAAAGAAAGACATGCAAAAAAAGAATATGAAGAATATATGAATAGTATCCAAAATAAACTAAATAGGTTATCTTCTGTTATAAAAAATATCTATGAAGAAGTAAGTGTTTTAAAAGAAACTTATGCTCTTACAAATGAAGAATTAAATACACTTGATGTTATAAGTAAAGAAATTACTAGCGAAAAAGATTCATTTAAACAAATTAATGATAGAACTTTAACAAAAACTATACCTTATAGTAGACTAAGTAATGATTGTGAACTAATAAGTGTAAGAATTGCTAAAACAGAAGATAAATTAGAAAGCACAATTAAGAGTTTAGGAAGTTTAAAAGAAGACGAGTATCGCGCTCGTGAACAACTTACTGAAATAAGAACTATTTTAAAAGATGCTAAAGCAAAGATAAAAAGTTATAAAATTCCAGTTTTACCTAAAAATTATTTTGTAGAGTTATCTGAAGCTAAAGAAGGAATAAATGAGATAATAACTGAGTTAGATAAAAAACCAATTGTAATAAGTGACTTAAATACTAGGGTTGATACTGGTAGAGACTTAGTACTTAAACTTTATACGTTAAGTAGTGAGTTAACAAAAACAGCAGGTCTTGCAGAGATGGCAATAGTGTATGCAAATAGATATAGAAGTAGCTATAAAGAAATGGATATGACCTTAGAAAAATCAGAAAAAGAATTTTTAAATGGGGATTATAAGAAGAGTTTAGAAATGACATTAAATGCACTTAATAGAATTGAACCAGGTATTCATAAAAAATTAATAAGTGCTTTTGAAAGTTAGGGAGTGGTAGTTATGGCAAAGAAGAAAGTATCAAATGAAGTAAAAACTGAATTTCCTTATACAAAAGAACTTGAGGGATTAGGTTTAATTTTAATAGGTATATTAGGCGTGGGTAGATTTGGCCCAATTGGAAGATTAATTAGAAGTTTTGCCGTGTTCTTATTTGGAACATGGTACGTACTTTTTCTTTTGATGTGCCTTTTAGTAGGACTTATCATATTAATTAAGAGAAAAAGTCCAACGTATATGTCTAGTAGATTACTTGGTGTATACATTTTAGTAGTAACTCTTCTAATTCTAGCTCATATTAAATACATAAAAGAAAATGACTTAAGTGGAGCTAAGATAATAGAAACTACTGTTAATAATGTGGTAGCAACATTTGATAATTTTAACATGGTTAGTTTTACAGGTGGAGGAATTATAGGCGCCTTACTTACTACAGCATTCGTTAGTTTATTTGATATTACTGGTACATTTATAGTGTGTGCTGTATTTACTGTTTTTGGTATAATCATGCTATTTGATATTACTTTAAGTGATGTGTTTGCATTTTTAACAAAGCCATTTAAGAAGAAACCTAAGTCTATTGAAGAAATGGCAAAAGAAGGAGAAAATGAACTAGATAATAAAGAGAGTATGGAAAATAATAAAGTAGTAATTACTAATATAAATGAACTTCCTATACAAAAACCACAAATGACACATTTAGAAGAAGTAGCTTATGAAGAAAAAGAAATTAAGAATGATGAGCCTTATGTTTTACCACCACTAGATCTTTTAGTTGGTAGTAAAAATAGAGGTAAAGTAGACTCAACTGAATTTATTACTAGAAATAATAAGATACTTGAACAGGTATTTAATGACTTTGGAATTATGGGTAGAGTTAAAGAAGTACACGTGGGTCCTACTGTAACACAATATGAAATAGAAATAAAAGCAGGTACTAAAGTAAATAAGATACTTAGTATAAATAGAGAAATTGCATTAGCACTTGCTGCAAAGGATGTAAGAATACAAGCACCTATTCCAGGAAAGAGTACAATAGGAATAGAAATACCTAACCCTAAAACTAGTGAAGTTAAAATGAAAGATATATTAGCTGGTATACCTAAAAAGTTAGATTCATCAAAACTTTTAGCGCCTCTAGGACTAGATATAATGGGTAATATTCAATATTTTGAGATTAACAAAGCTCCACACATGTTAATTGCTGGTTCTACTGGTAGTGGTAAGTCAGTTTGTATAAATAATATAATAACATCAATTTTAATGCGTGCAAAACCTGATGAAGTAAAAATGATTTTAGTTGACCCTAAAAAAGTAGAACTTAACTGTTACGAAGGAGTTCCACACTTAATGCGTCCAGTAGTAACTGACCCTAAAAAAGCAGCAGTAGCTTTACAAAAGGTTTGCTTAATAATGGAAGAAAGATATGAAATGTTTGCAAATACTGGAACAAGAAATATTGCTAGTTATAATGAATATGTAGAAAAAAATAAATCAAGAAAACCAGAACTAGAGAAACTCCCATTTATTTTGGTAATAATTGATGAGTTAGCAGATTTAATGATGGTAGCCAGTAAAGAAGTAGAAGAAAGTATAATGAGAATTACACAACTTGCTCGTGCTGCAGGTATACATTTAATTGTCGCAACACAAAGACCTAGTACAGATGTAATAACAGGACTTATTAAGTCAAACATTCCTACAAGAATAAGCTTTATGGTATCAAGTAACGTTGACTCTAGAACTATACTTGATATGGGTGGAGCAGAAAAACTTCTTGGTAAAGGTGATATGCTATTCTTACCACCTGGAGAACCTAGTCCAATAAGAATTCAAGGTTCATTTGTAAGTGATGAAGAAATAAATAGAGTTGTAGAATTTGTAAAAAGAAGTGGAACACCTGTTTATGATGAAAAGATGACTAACTTAGATAAAAGTCCACAAGAAGAACAAAAAGAACTTGAAAGTACTAGTAAGATGGATGAAGATGATCCATTATATAATGAGGTAGTTGAGTTTGCAGTAAGAACTGGTAAAATAAGTGCTAGTCTTATACAAAGAAAATATCGCTTAGGTTATAATCGTGCGGCTAGAATAATAGATTTACTAGAAGAAAGAGGTATAATTGGACCACAAAATGGTAGTAAACCAAGAGAAGTACTATTCAAAATGAATAAAGAAGAAACAGGAAGTGAAGAAGAATGACACCACATATAAGTAGTGAAAAAGAAAGTATTGCACGTGTTGTTATCATGCCAGGAGATCCTAAGAGAGTAGAATATATTGCAAAGAATTTTCTAGATAACCCAGTACTTGTTAATGATGTTAGAAAGGAAACTGCATACACTGGCTTTTACAAAGGAAAAAAAGTAACTGTATTTTCAAGTGGTATGGGTATTCCTTCTATGGGTATTTATAGTTATGAACTATTTAAGTTTTATGATGTTAAAGCTATCATAAGAATAGGTAGTGCAGGTAGTTACGTGAAAGATTTAAATGTTAATGACTTATTTTTAGTAGATGAGTCTTATTCTACAAGTAGTTATAGAAAAGACTTTATAAAAGATAATAAAAATATTGTTTTTTCAAATACTCATTTAAATGATTTAGTACTAGAAACATGTAAAGAATTAAATATAAACTTAAAAAGTGGAAGAGTACACTCAACAGAAGCTTTTTATACTGAAAATTTTAGCATTGATAATATAGTCAATGAGCACAACTGCAAATGTGTTGAAATGGAGTCATTTAGTTTACTTACAAATAGTGAACACCTAAACAAAATGGCAACTTGCTTGCTTACTATAAGTGACTCATTTATTACAGGTGCATCTCTTACTAGTGAAGAAAGAGAAACAAGCTTTAATAGTATGATTAAACTTGCATTAGAAACATCTTTAAAAATTGACTGATTTTAAGAAAAGTGAACTGCTTTTCTTTTTTTATGCTAAATTGAGCTTTACATATTTGTGTCAAAAACAATGTAAAATTTCTATGTAAACTCAAAATAAAAAAAGACTTTTCACGATTTTTATCGAATAAATATATTAGAGGGAATAAAAATCTCTAGAAAGGTGTGAAGTTATGAACTATTATAATGAAATAAAGAGTATTCTAGTAGATAATGCGATCGGAAAGAAAGTAAGAGAGTATAAAAGTAATCAAAAAGATTTAGAAAGCTATTACAACGTAGGTAAACTTCTAGTTGAAGCACAAGGTGGAGAAGAAAGGGCTAAGTATGGTAACGGACTTATTAAAGAATATTCTAAGAGGCTTACTAGTGAACTTGGTAAAGGATATACTGTCACTAGATTAAAATATATGAGGACTTTTTATGAACTTGTTAAAAAAAGTCCGCCATTGGCGGACCAATTCAAAAATGTAAATACTACATGGTCTAACATATGCGAAATATTATATTTGAAAAATATTGAAGAAATAAAATACTATTTAAATCTATCAAACAAGTTATGTCTGACAAAACGTGAATTAAGATTAAGAATAAAGTCTAATGAGTATAATAGGCTTTCAGTGGAAGTTAAAGAAAAGTTAAAAAGTAATGAAGTAGTAGGTACTAATGAAAAAGTACCGTCTCCTGTTGTGCTACAGGGCTTGAAGGTCAATGACAAACTAACAGAAAAAATAGTTCAGAAATGGATAGACGAAAACCCAGCAAGTTTTTGTGAAGCGTTGGGCGAAGGCTATACTTATGTTAAGAGCCAGTACAAAATTAAAATAGGTTCAAACTATAACTATATAGATGTATTACTATTTAATTACATATCTAATTCATTTGTAGTAGTAGAAATAAAAGTAACAGAACTCAAAAAAGAACACATAGGACAAATAGAAACTTACATAAATTACATTGATGCTAATTTAAAGAAAGATTTTCACAATAAAACAACAGGAATACTTTTAGTAAGAGAAAATAACAAGTGGTTAATTAAGTACATAAACAATGATGGGATAATAATAAGAAACTATATAACAAGTGAAGAACAAGTTAGTGAATGTTTGGGAGATTTAAAATGAATTACTATAATGAAATAAAAAGTATTTTAGTAGATAATGCAATTGGAAGAAAAGTAAGAGAGTACAAAAGTAATCAAAAAGATTTAGAAAGTTATTATAACGTAGGTAAACTTCTAGTTGAAGCACAGGGTGGAGAAGAAAGAGCAAAGTATGGAGATGGACTTATTAAAGAGTATTCTAAGAGACTTACAACTGAACTTGGAAAGGGATACTCTACTAGAATGTTAAAACGAATGAGACTGTTTTATCTACTCATTCAAAAAGGGACGCCATTGGCGGCCCAATTCAAAAATATAAATATGACTTGGTCCAATGTTTGTGAAATAATGCAATTAAAAAATTCTGAAAAAATGAAATACTATTTGGAATTGTCAAATAAATTATGCTTAACAAAACGTGAATTGCGAGAAAAAATAAAATCAAAAGAATATGAAAGACTTGATAGTAAAATTAAAGAAAAATTAATGAAACAGGAAGAAATTTCAGTAAGGGATAAAATACCAGACCCGATAGTGTTAGAAGGGTTAGAATATAGAGAAAAACTTACAGAAAAAGTAGTACAGAAATGGATAGACGAAAAACCAGCAAGTTTTTGTAAATCATTAGGGGAAGGTTATTCATACATAGAAAGCCAATATAAAATTAAAATAGGGTCAAATTACAATTACATAGACGTGCTTTTATTTAATGTCATAAACATGAATTATGTAGTAGTGGAAATAAAAGTAACAGAGCTCAAAAAAGAACACATAGGACAAATAGAAACATATATGAATTATGTTGATGCTAATTTAAAGAAAGAATTTCATAATAAAACAACTGGAATACTTTTAGTAAGAGAAAACAACAAGTGGTTAATTAAATATATAAATAATAACGGAATAATTGTAAGAAACTATATAACAAATGAAGAACAAGTTAGTGAATATTTGGGAGGTTTAAAATGAATTACTACAATGAAATAAAGAATATTTTAATAGACAACGCAATTGGAAGAAAGGTAAGAGAATATAAGAGTAATTAAAAAGACTTAGAGAGTTATTAAACGAGCGGAAAACTTTTAGTAGAAGCACAGGGTGGTGAAGAAAGAGTAAAGTATGGTAACGGACTTATTAAGGAATATTCTAAGAGGCTTACAACTGAACTGGGTAAAAGTTATACTGTGACTAGATTAAAATATATGAGGATTTTTTATGAACTTGTTACAAAAGGTCCGACAATGTCGGACCTTTTCAAAAACTTAAACATAACTTGGTCCAATGTTTGAGAAATAATTAAAAAATATAGCCATTATTTTACAAAAAAGTATTTTACATAACTTAGAAGTTGTGCTATAATTTAGTTGTTAGCTGATTATGTGAGTCTTAGTAGTTATTTATTAACTAAATAGAGAGTTTACGTTTGGTGGAAGTAAACAGTTGATACATAACGAAATCAAACTTATCTAGGTTAAAACGGCAACGCGTTATAGTATAAAGAGTATAGAATAATTCTATAAATTAAGGTGGCACCGCTTATAAGTAGTCCTTAAGATATAGGATTTTTTTGTTTAAAAGGAGGAATATGAGAAAAGAAACAGTTGAGCCAAAAAGTATATGGAGACATTTTAAAGGAAACACTATTGAAGTGATATGTGTATGCAAGCACACTGAAGACTTAAGTACCCTTGTAGTTTACACACACCAAAAAGACATTTGGGCAAGACCCATAGAAATGTTTCTAAGTGAAGAAGACGTAAGTAGTAGAATAGATAACACTACAAACCAAAAATATAGATTTGAAAGGATAATAAAAAAATGATAGATATAAAATTAATAAGAGAAAACAAAGAATTAGTTAAAGAAAATATTAGAAAAAAATTTAAAGATGAAAAGTTACCAATCGTAGACGAAGTATACGATTTAGACGTACAATTTAGACAAGCTAAAAAAGAAGCAGATGAATTAAGAAACGAAAAAAACAAATTAAGTGATGAAATTGGTTCATTAATGCGTGAAGGAAAAAAAGACGAAGCTTTACTTATTAAAGATAAAGTAAGCACTATGGCACAGAAAATTAAAGAATTAGAAAATATTGAAGAAAGCGTAGAGCCAAAAATCAGAGAACTTATGTATAAAATTCCTAACATCATAGATAAAAGTGTACCAATTGGAAAAGATGACTCTGAAAACGTAGAAATTGAACGCTTCGGAAAGCCCGTTGTACCTTCATATGAAATTCCATATCATGCAGATATACTAGAAAACTTAAATGGACTTGATAAAGAAAGTGCAGGACGTACTAGTGGAAACGGTTTTTACTATTTAATGGGCGACATTGCAAGACTTCATGAAGCAGTACTTGCATATGCTAGAGACTTTATGATTAACAAAGGATTTACTTACTGTATACCACCATTTATGATAAGAAGTGACGTTGTAAACGGAGTTATGTCATTTGAAGAAATGTCAGGGATGATGTACAAAATTGAAAATGAAGACTTATACTTAATAGGTACAAGTGAACACTCAATGATAGGTAAATTTAAAGGACAAATCATTGATGAAGACAAGCTACCTATCTCTCTAACAAGCTATAGTCCATGCTTTAGAAAAGAAGTAGGTGCCCATGGTATAGAAGAAAGAGGAATTTATAGAGTACACCAATTTGAAAAGCAAGAAATGATAGTGCTTTGTAAAAAAGAAGAAGGAATGGACTGGTATAATAAGATGTGGAGTTATACTGTAGAATTCTTTAGAAGTATGGGTGTTCCCGTTAGAACCCTAGAGTGCTGTAGTGGAGATTTAGCTGACTTAAAAGAAAAAAGTTGTGACGTTGAAGCATGGAGCCCTAGACAACAGAAATACTATGAAGTAGGGAGCTGTAGTATTTTAGGAGATGCTCAAGCAAGACGTCTTGGCATAAGAATGAAAGGTGTAGATGGTACTAAATTCGTAACAACACTTAATAATACAGTAGTAGCTTCCCCTAGAGGACTAATCGCAGTTATAGAAAACAACTATAATATGGACGGAAGTATTAATGTGCCTGAAGTTTTAAGACCGTACATGGGTGGAACTGAAATAATTACTAAAAAATAACTAATAATGGGGGATATATGAAAGAAAAAGATTTAACTTGCAGTGAATGTGGATATGTTTATCCAATAAAGAGTAATAGAAATTTTGTTAAAATAAAAGGATTTAAATATGTTTATTGTTTTAGATGTGGAGAATTTACTAAACATCAAACTATAGACAGTGTAGACTTATATAAGAAAGAACTTGAAACAAAAGACACTTTAGAAATGTCTGGAAAAGATAGAATATGTAAAAAACTACTAAAAATTAAATAATAAAAAATGAATAAGCCACATACTTATAAAGTAAGTGGTTTTTGCATTATTGACAAGTTAAATTTTAATTTGTATAATATTTTCCATTATAAAAAAGGAGGTCTTTTTATGTCAATTGATGCAGCAGGTGCAAATTTAAGCAATTTTGCTTTTGTAAGATCACAAGACGAAACTAAAAAAAGAAAGTCAGAAATGTACTTTGATAGGCTAAATGAAAGCATTGGTAAATTAGTTGTTTGTGATTTTATATCAGAAAATACTGTTCAAACATTAACTGGTATTTTAGAAGAAGTAACTAATTATCAAAGCGTTATTATTGATGGTAAAGAATTAACTTTCATTGGTGAAAATATTGCAATTAAAACCATTAGAGATGTTGAATTTCCATCATTTAATTTTCTTTTATATTATAATACTGAATTACAGTATACATACAATGGTGAAGATATGCAAAAAGAAAGAAGAAAAATGTTTGGTAATGAGTTTGTAGATAATGAAATTAAAAAGTTGATTAAAATTAAATAATAAAAAACGAATAAGCCACATACTATTAAGTAGGTGGTTTATTTTGAAAAAATATCTTGAATATCTAGGGCTAATATTAATAACCGTTTTTGGTTTTTATTACACTGACAAAGTAACAACACTAATGAATAGTAAAGACCCATTAATGATAGAAATAAAAGAATACAAAGATAAAATAAGTACTGACTGTAAAGAAGGGTATCTTACAGAAGATGGTTTAGTAATGGGAACAAGTGGTTATGTAGTAGATGTAGAAGAGTCATATTCTAGAATGCAAGGACTTGAATTTAATAAAGACTTACTTGTTTTTAAAGAAATCAAGTGCAAAGTAAACACTAAAAACACTAAAGATACTCATATAATCAAGGGAAACGAAAGTAAAAACATGATAAGCATATTTATTAAAGTTAATGATTTATCTCATATTGAAGAAATAACTAATAAATTTAATAGTAACAACATTAAAATAAATATAATCACAAATGGAGTTACACTAGAAAAAAATATAGACTTATTTAAAAACATTTATATGAAAGGCAATAAAATAGTTTATAATGGTACAAGTGAGTCTGATTTAGATAAATTTACTGAGGTATTATCTAGTTTTAATGTAAATGAAAAAACATACTGCATAGTATTAAGTTCAAATGAAACACTAGAGCATTGTAAAGAAAAAAAATTAAATACCCTAAAAGCAAAATATATTTTTACAAAAGAAGTATACCATAATACTTTAGTTAATTTAGATAAGGGAAACTTCTATGTATATAAAGAAAATACTCTTATTAATGACGAAATAAATCCACTTATAAAATATATTCAAGCTAAAAATATTAGTATAGTTGATATTGAAGAATTACTTAAATAGTTCTTCTTTTTTTATGGGAAAGATGATAAAATGTACTTAAAGAAAAATTATCCAAGAAAAAAGCTAAGTTTTGTATAATAGTGAAAGCTCATGTTATTTAGTTTATGAAAAAGACAAAACAAATATCCATGCTTAGAAATTGGTATGCTTATTTTAAGATGACAAACTAAATTTTTAACAGATGTTAAATCTTTTGACTGGATAGACGAAAACCCAAGCGAATGCTGTGATTTACCACATTATTACACCATTAATAATGGTTTTGATGAATCTGTATTTAAAAAAATACATTTTTTTATAAAAGTATTGACTTTTTGTACTTAATATGGTATAATTTATACATCAATGGGGGATAAGGTTAGTACAAAGGACACTACTATCTTCCATAATTGGAAGATTTTTATTATATAATAATTGACTATTAAAGTTAGTTGTTGTATAATAAAGACTTGTAATTCACAAAGGGGGAGTTAATATGACAAGTGAATACATGGAAAAATTAAATAACATATTAAATGACTACAAAACAAAGGCAAGTGCTTTACTAGAAGAATACTCTAAGTTAACTAGTATTGATAGTGAACTAGGTAAGGAAGAAATTTCTAGAATTAAAGAAATTAAGCCAGAACTTAAGGATATCAAAGAGGCTATTACTGACTTAGAAAATGATATCAAAACTTACCAAGAACAAGAAGATAAAATAACTAATCTAGAAAATATCATAAATCAAAGTAATGATGTTGGTGCTAAATACTTAATTGGTAAAGAAAAATCTGAGTTAGAAAAAGAACACAATGAGTTAGGCGAAGCTTTAGTAAGTAAATATGCTGAAACAAATGAAGAAACTAAAGATGCTCCAGTGTTTGATGAAAGCAAAACTTCAAGTAGAAAAATACTTTATGGAGTAGTTGCTGTTCTAGCAGCTTTAGGAATTACTATTGGTGTAGTAAGCTGTAGTAAACAAAACAAAAAACCAATAAGTGAAAACAATACAAACATCACTGAAGTAGACGATACTAAGGTAGAAGAAGGCTTTGTAAACATTAGTGACGAAGAAGCTGTTTATGAAAGAGCTAGTGAAATTAAATCAATGATAGATAGTAAAGTATCAAACAATGATTACTCTATAGATGAAATAGAAAACATTCTTAAATGGATAAATGGTGGAGTACCAAGTGAAGTTGGACAAGAAGAAGCATTATTTGCAATAACAAGAGTAGAAAACTTAATGAATAAAGAAAATCAAGAAGAAGTTACTAGTCCATTAGATTATAGTATGTTCTTCTTAGATGGAACACAAGGTAAAGAATTAGCTTCTAAGATATATAATTCTAAAACAAGTTTAATGACTACTAAGGGTAGTGAAAACTTTAAAGCTAGTGCTATAGAATTTACTAAGTTAATGGTTAACTCTTGGGTACTTAATGGTACTAATAACGAAATAAGTAGTTATGTACTTGAAACTAGTGGTATGAAAGCCTTAATAGATACTTACTTCTTAAATACTTATGCTTATATAGATATTCCTGTAGAAGTAGAAGTAATGGGAGCAAAACATGATTTAGATACAATAGCAAGTGCTGTAAATGAAGCAAATTGTAAAACAACAGTAACAGCTGATAATGGTGAAACATTTGATACATATATGAATAAATTTAGTTCAGATATGATTGGAATGGTTACTGAAGCAACATTAAATAAAAACAACAGTAATAGTTTAACACTAAAATAAGTTGAGGGGGGAATATTATGTATAGTAATGAAAAAAATCCAGGTGTAAACTGGAAAGATATAATAATTAAAGTTGTGTTTGTATTCTTATTTGTACTACTATTAATGTGGTTATTTAAGAAAAGTACACCTAACATGACACCTTTTTACAGTAATGTATTTAGAGAAAACATTAAATACATGCAAGATGCAGCAGAAAGTTATTACACTAACGAAAGATTACCAAAGAATATTGGTGATACTGCTGAAATAACTTTAGGTGAAATGATTAGAAAAAATATGATACTAGAATTCGTTGACAAAGATGGAAACGAATGTGATAAAGAAGCTTCATATGTACAAGTTGTTAAAAACAAAAATGATTACACTTTAAAAGTAAACTTAGTATGTCCTACTGAAAAGAACTTTGTTGAAAAAACATTAGGATGCTATGATTACTGTGAAGATTGTGATAAAGAAGAAAAGGCTACTGAATATCAATTTAAACAAGCTACAAGTAAGACTAATGTAAGTTATACTTGCCCAAGTGGTGGAACACTAAAAGATGGTGTATGTTATGTATATGGTAATAGTAGTTATAAAGCTACTGAAGTAACAAGTGCTAGTGAATATTACTGTCCAAATGGTGGAACACTTAAAAATGGTAAGTGTTATGTAACTAAAGAAGAAAGTCATGCAGCTACAGAAACTACTAAAACTGGTGTTTACTACTGTAAAGACGGAGATATACTTGATGGTAAGATTTGTAGAACAAGTAAAAATAGCACTTATACAGCTTACACTAGAACTATTTACGAAGGTGGATATTATTGTCCAGAAGGTGGAGAACTATGGGGTAGCAAGTGTTATGTAACAGATTCATATAATGATGTTAAAACAGCTACATATAATTATAGTTGTCCAAGTGGATATACATTAAGTGGTACAAAGTGTGTTAAGAAAGTTACAAATAATGGTAATAGTTATAATGCTACAAAAACAACAGGTAAATCTACTACTTATAATGCATCTTTTGGTAAAACTTATAAAAAAGGACAATTCCAAACAAAACCAGCAGGTTACACTTGTTCAACTGGTAAACAATATATTTGTACTTCAAGTTCAAATTGTCCAGGATATGTAACTGTTTATACTGGATGTTATAAGAAAACTTATAGTTGTCCACAAGGTGGAACATTAAATGGAACTAAATGTACAATTTCTGGTAAAACAACTTATACTTGTCCATATGGTGGAACACTAAATGGTACTATATGTAAAGTTGCTGGAAGTACTTCAACTGTTTCAGTAGATGCAAATAGGGATTATAGTTGTCCAAGTGGATATAGTTTAAGTGGAACTAAATGTTATAAGAAAATATATAATGAATACTCTTATAAAGCAACATGGGAAGATGAAGAAACAGAGCGTTATTGTAATTCAGGTGATACTCTTAAAGGTAACACATGTTATACAACAAAAGAAACAACTTATAATGCTTATATAACAAAAGGTGAGACAGTTTATACTTGTTCATCAGGAGAAAAATTAAATGGTAAGTTATGTTATAAGACAGTTACATCAAGTTATAATGCTTCAAAGAAAACTGGAACTAAAACATTAAGTTGCCCAAGTGGTGGAACATTAAATAGTAAAACTTCTACATGTAACTCAAGCGTATTAAAATCTAAATATAATGCAACTAAAGTAAGTAAAGTATCTAACGGATACATCTATAAATGGAGTACAAGTGAAACTCTAGAAGGATGGGAACGTACTGGCGCTACTAGACAAGTTGCAAAAACAAAATAAATAAAAGCACTTCAAGTATAGTGCTTTTTTTATGATGTTAAATCATATAAAGATTTGAGTCATTTACTTCTTCAATACTAGAGTTGTTTTCTAGTTTTCTTATCCTTTGGTCTAAACTTCTAATTTGCCTTTCTAATTTGCTTATTCTCTCATCATATTCATTTATATAAGTATTAGGTGTATTTTGCATATTTGGGTTAGCCATTACATTAGGTCCATATGCTTGATAATTTTGATTTATGTTGTAACCTTGTGGTGGAGTATAAATCATGTTTGGCTCTTGAAAACCTCCTGCTTGATAGTTTGAATAGAACATATCTCTATTTGGGTTCATAAAAGTTCCTCCTTTTTCTAAAAATATTATATGACAAATGGATAAAAGTTGTGTATAATTATTATGGAGTGTGAGTGTTTATGAGACTAAAACATATAAAAGGAAGCGAAGAAGTAGTAAAAAATAGTAGTGTTGTTATAAAGAACCCTGAAAACTACAAAGGTAAATGGAAAAGTGTTTTTGCTAACAACCATAAAATAGAGCTTGAAATAGGTATGGGAAAGGGTTCGTTTTTAATAGAGCTTGCTAGAAGAAACCCTTGTGTTAACTATATTGGAGTAGAAAAGTATCCAAGTGTTTTACTAAGTGCTTTAGAAGTAATACAAAGTGAAGGGCTTACTAACATTAAGATTATATGCATGGATGCTTATAAAATAGACGAAGTATTTTATAAAGAAATAAGTAAACTATACTTAAACTTTTCTGATCCATGGCCTAAAAAAAGACACGAAAAAAGAAGACTAACAAGTAGTGTGTTCTTAAATAAGTATAACAAAATTTTTAAGCACTTCAAATTAATCGAGCAAAAAACAGATAATGATGAGTTTTTTAACTACAGTTTGGAAAGCTATAAAACAAACAAGTATCATGTAATAAAAAAGAGTACTAACTATTTTGCAGATGTTAGAACTGAATATGAAAATAAATTTATTGCCAAGGGTAAGAACATAAATTATGTAAAGGTAATCAAATTTTAAGTGTAAAGTAGTGTAAAATAATTTTACAAAAAAAGACACTACCAATTTATGGTTTTATTTGTTATAATATTTATATAAAGTGAGTGGGTATTATGAAAAAAATTATAATATTGTTGTCAGTTTTATTTATCACAGGTTGTTCTTATAACGATAAGGGAGTAGAGAGAATAGAAAGTGATACTTATGGTATATTAAGCTATACAGTACCTAATACAAACGTAGGTGCAAAGGGCTTTAAATACTATAAACCAAGAGACTTTGCTATGCTTGAAGAAAAAGAATTTAACCACACACTAGTCCATAATGGCAACAAATATTATTTAAATATAGATATAAATGCATATTATAGTAAATTTAAGCCAAACTATATAGAAAATGATAGTTTATATTATAGTAAAAAATTAAATTATAATGATTTAAGTGGATATATTGAAATAAGAAAAGGAAAAAATAGTTACTTTTACATAAAAATGTTGTATAATTATAGTTACATAGAGGTAGAAGTAAAAGAAAGTGATATTAATGATGCAGTTAACTCATCACTTGTAATTTTATCCTCTATTAGGTATAATGATAAAGTAATAAATGAGTTAACACTAAATAAAGATGTTGCAGGAAAAGAAACTCAGTATGAAATTAAAAAGCCTGACTTAATAGAAAAAAGCAAAAATATTTTAGATGTGTATGAGTATGATGCATACACAGAGTAAGAAAGAGGTGTATTTATGGGCTTATTTGGAAAAATTAAAAACATATTCTATGACGAGGAAATCGTGGATGTACCAGAAGAACCAAAAAGTGTTGAAAAACCAAAAATTGAAGAAGTAAAAGTAGAGAAGAAAGTTGAACCTATTAAAAGGGAAACTCCAGTAATTAATACTACTCCTACATATAGTGAAAGAGAAATATTTACTAGAGAAACAACTAATACTTTTAAGTTTCCAATGCTAGATGAAGAAGAAGTTAAACCTGTTAGAACTAGAGTAAATGCTTTAGAAAGTGCAAGAATGGAAAAGAAGAAAGAAGAAACAGAAAAAGCTAGAACTGATAAATATAAAGATTTATTTAAAGAAAACACTACCACTAGTTCAAAACCTGACAGAATATTTAAGCCTAGTCCAGTAATCAGTCCAGTATATGGTGTACTTGATAAAAACTATACTAGAGAAGAGATAATAGAAAGACAAGAAAACATTACTAGAACAACTAATCCTAAAGATATGAATTATGATGCCGTTAGAAGAAAAGCTTATGGTACTTTAGAAGATGAGTTAGAGAGTACTTTAAGTAAACTAAGTGAACCAGAGATACATGAGAAAGTAGAAAAACCTGTTACTAAGGAAGAAGAAAAAAGTATAGAAGACTTACTAAATGAAATTGAAGGTAATAGAAATATGTCAATTGGAGACATTGAAGAGAAGATTAAAGATAAAATGGAAGAAGAAGAGGAAGAGAGTATTAGTGATGACGAATTCTTAAAAGAGTTTATGGCTAGAACTTCTAAAAAAGAAGAAGAAGAGACTATTAAAGAAGAAAAAGCTACTACTAAAGAAGAAGACGTTGATGCTGATAAAACACTAGAACATGATTTATTTAATCTAATTGACTCAATGTATGAAGATAAGGAAGGAGAATAATAATGTTAGAAGATGCTTTACTAATAGTATTATATATTTCATTAATAATATTTGTAATATCTATGACAGTACTTGTCATAAAGTTAATAACTACTGTAAATAAAACTAATTATTTAGTTGAAAACTTAACTAAAAAAGCTGAAAGTTTAGATAACTTATTTAATGTAATAGATTTCACTACTAATAAGTTTAATCAAGTGGGGGAATTAATAGTAGGCTCTTTAACTGGTTTAGTTAAAAAGATATTTGGAAGTAAAGAAAGAGAGGAAGAAGATTATGAGTAAGAAAAGTGGAATGGGTAAATTTATATTAGGAGCAGGAATTGGTGCAGGCCTAGCACTTCTATTTGCCCCACAAGAAGGAAGTAAAACTAGAAAGGAACTTAAAGATAAATTAGCAGAACTTTATGAAAAAGCTAAACAAATAGATGTAGAAGACGTTAAAGCTGATGTTTTACAAAGAGTAGAAGAATTAAGAATGCAAGTAAAAGATTTAGACAAAGAAAAAGCTTTAGATATAGCTAAAAGTCAAGCTAAGAAAATAGAAAAGAAAGCTAATGAACTATATGATATAGCTAAAGAAAAAAGTGCTCCTGTAGTTGAAAAAGCAGCTAAAGAAGTAAAAGAAACAGCACTAAAAGCAGCTAAAGAAGTAGTTAGTAGACTTGAAACAGAAGAAAAGAAACCTGCTACTAAGAAGAAAACTACAGTTAAAAAAACTAAATAGTGTAGCAAATCGCCTAGATAAACATATATTAAACTAGGTGATTTTTTATGGGTAAGGAAGATATATTTGAAAGGATAGAAAAAAAGACTAACGTTAATAAAGATACTATTATTAAGTTAGCAAAAGAACTAGAAAATGGTAACTTTAAAGATGAAAATACTTTAAGAAATATTATTGGAGAAATAAGTGTGATTACAGGTAAAACTGTAAGTAAAGAAAAAGAAGATAAGATAGTAAACATGGTAATAAGTGATAAAGTACCAAAAGATATAGATAAATACGTATAATAAAAGGAAGCTACTAAGGCTTCCTTATTTTCTTAAACTTGTAATATCATCAATTGTAACTTTTGAATCATGTGGAATAGGTTTCCATTCAACTTTCATAAATAATGCAACATATGTTGTCCATCTACCAATCACATCAAATGTAGGCCATGTAAGAGTATATAATACTTTCTTATATAGTGGCATTGGTTTGATGTTTTTGTGTTCAATAATGAATATGTAAACAGCAACCCACATTCTTTCTATATAGTCTCCAAGTCTAAATAGAATTCTAAACCATGCGTTAACTAATAGTCCTACTAGTAGAGCATTAACTCCAGGATTAACTACAATTCTAATACTAAATAACTTTCTAAGTGCTTGTGCTAAATATGTTCCACCTTGAAAGAAGTTAACATCAACTCCAGTGTTGTACATATAACAACTACCCATAAACCATACTACAACTAACCATCTAAATATATTGAATACACTAAATGGAGTTAACTGCATAAGTGTATCATAACTTGCAAATCTGTGTCTTATATTTTCTATTATATTAAGTATAAACTCTTTAAATGTTCTAGATTTCCTCTTTTTATTAACTGAATTTTCTCCCCATTTTGTTCTAACATACCATTTACCTAAAAATATATTTATAAATAAGTATGGCCCACTTTCAACAAAAGCTTGTAAGTGTCCTTTACTCCAACGTGTTCTTTGACGAAGTGCAACCTTTAAACTTGTTGGTTGCTCATCATAAAACATTGCTTTATCTTGATAAGTTATTTGGTAGCCCTGTGCCACTGCATCAGCTGTAAGAGCTCTATCTTCAGTTAGACTTGTATAATGCCAACCATTTTTAACAATTTCATTAGTAAATAAGAACCCAGTTCCTTGAATATTTGTAGCTAAATGTAACACACTTCTTGCACGGTGGTTAGCTCTTATACTTCTAATCCAGTGAAGTGCATAAGTTGAAGCAATCCAGTTTTCATCAAAGTTTTTAGTGTTCCTATATGAAGTGATTATCTTTTCTCCACTATCAAACGCATCATTCATTCTACTAATATAGTCAGTATTAAGTAAATTATCCGCATCAAATATAAAATACCCCTCAAAACTCATTCTACCATAGTCTTCTTCAATTCTGTCAAGTAAAAACTCTAGTGCATAACCTTTAGTTCTATGTTCGTTATCAAATCTTTCGTAGCACACTGCACCATGACTTCTTGCTATCTCAGCTGTATTATCTGTACAATTATCTGCCACTACAAATGTTGTAACTAATTTCATATCATAATCTTGCTTATTAATACTATCAATTAAATTACCTATAACATTCTTTTCGTTTCTTGCCGCAATTAAAATTGCATACTTATGCTTGTTTTTAGCAGGCTTAAATTTTCTAGTGAAGAACAAACCTATAATATAATAAGCATTCTTATAAAGAAACATAAACCCAAGTATTGAACCAATAATATCATAAACACTTTTCCATTCATGATAATGGTTTCCAATCACATTAAATAAATTCAAAATATAAATCATACTACACCTCAATTAACAATAGTATAACATAGATTATCTTAAAAAGATAGTTATACACTTAGTTTACACTTATATAAACATAAAACTAAAAAAGTATGATATACTTATATAAAGGATGTGATTATGTGAAAGTAATAGTAACAGCTGGAGGTACAGGTGGACACATATACCCAGCACTTGGTGTAATAGAAGAGTTAGAGAGTATTGGTGCTGAAATACTTTATATTGGTACAAAAAATAGAATGGAAAGTACTTTAATTCCAGAAAAAGGTATAAATTATGTAGGCTTAGAAATATATGGTTTATCAAAGACTAACATTTTAAGAGATATTAAAAATGTTGGCTACATAATAAAATCTTATAATACTTGTAAAAAAATAATGAAAGAATTTAAACCTGACTATGTAATAGGTTTTGGAGGCTACGTTACTTTACCTGTTTTACTTGCAGCAAAAAACGCTAAAATAAGGTGTGGGATACATGAACAAAACAAACTTCCTGGTAAAACAAACAAATTCCTAAGCAAATATGTAGATGAAACATTCACGTCTTTTGAAGTAAGTGATAAAACATTTAAAAATAAAGTTATTGTAACAGGTAACCCAACAGGAAGTAAAGCTCTTAATATAAAGCCTGCTGATAAAACTAAACTAGGTTTTTCCAAAGATAAAAAACTTACTATAATCGTAATGGGTAGTTTAGGTAGTCAAATAGTTAATAACTTATTAAAAGATTTTCTAACTAATTATAAAAATTCTGATAATGAAATACTCTTCATAACAGGTAAATCTAACTATGAAAACTTTAAAGATATAAGTGTATCTAAAAACATTAAAATAATACCATATTATGACGACTTAAGTAGCATCATGAAAGTAAGTGACTTAGTTATCTCTAGGGCAGGAGCTTCAACAATAAGTGAAATATTATCACTTAATAAGCCATCAATTTTAATACCTAGTCCGTATGTTGCTAATAACCATCAGTACTATAATGCTCTTGAATTAAAAGAAAAAGGTTTATCTTATATGATAGAACAAAAAGACTTAACAACTAAGAGTTTAAATACTGCTATAGACTACGTGTTTACTCATGAAAAAGAAATGATTACAAAATTAAAAAAACAGCCTAAACTAGATGCAAGTAAATTAATAGTTGAAGAAATATTAAAATAATTATATAATAAGGAAGGTAATATGAATAAAAAGAATATTGTAATAGCGCTTCTTTTAGTTTTAAACATAGTTTTATTTAGTTTGTGTATTCACTATAAAAATGATAAACCTGATATAATAACTGAAACTAAAAAAGATAATGAACCTATTAAAAATGAAGAAAAACCTGATATAAAAGAATGCACTCAAACTTACTACTATATAGAAGACTATAACTATACTGGGGAAACTAACACTGAAAGATTTATTGTAGTAGATAAGTTTCAAAGGAACATCCCGGAGATACTTGTAATTGAAAATAGAGTAGTTATAAATGACGAATTAGTACCACACACCGGTTACGAAATTAAGTTTAATGTTGTAAATGGAGAAAAGATAATTAAGGAAATTACTAAGACAGATAAGGTTGCTTTTGACCAAATACAAGAAGAATGCTAAAGAAAGGATAAAAAGTATGAGTAAAAAAATAAAGAAAAGAAAATTTAATTTTAAGAAGTTCTTTAAGTTTATCATAACTCTAGTTTTTCTCGTACTTATATATATATACCTTTCTAATAAACCTATAAAGAATATTTTAGTAAAAAACACATACTTTTTAACAGATGAACAAGTAATTGAAGCTGCAGGAATTGATAGTTATCCATCATTTTTAAAAGCGCTCAGCTTTAAAATAAAGAAGAATATTAAAAAGTTACCACTTGTTAAAGACGTTAAAGTAAAGAAAAAACTTGGCTATAAAGTAGTCTTAGAAGTAACTGAGTATAAAGTATTGTTTAAAGTAAGAAGTACTAATGAGTTTGTATTAGATAAAAGTACTAGAGTAACAGATTTAGACATAAACGCACCTATACTAATAAACTATGCACCTGAAGAAATCACAAATAAATTAATTAGTAAATTCTTACAAATAGACCAAGATACTATTTTAAAAATTAGTGAAATAGAATATAGTCCTAATTTATATGATAAAGAAAGATTTATATTCTATATGAATGATGATAACGTTGTATATGTAACACTTACTAAATTAAAAGAGTTTAATAACTATAACAAGATAAAAGAACAACTTGGTACTCACAAAGGCATACTATATTTAGATAGTGGAAACTACTTTGAAATCAAAGACTGAATAAAATTGCCCTGAATCTAGCAATATATGTTAGAAAGGACAATTTTTATGTATAAAAAAGCTGTTACTATAACTGGAGTAAATACAAATAATATTAAAGTATTAACACATGAAGAGATGACTATTTTATTTAATAGGTATAAAACCGGAGATATGCTAGCTAAAGAAGAACTTATTAATGGAAATCTAAAACTAGTTTTATCAATTTTAAAAAAATATAACACGATAAATGAAAATATGGATGACTTATTTCAAATAGGTGTAGTAGGACTTATTAAGGCTGTTGATAATTTTGATTTATCTCATGAAGTAAGATTTAGTACGTATGCAGTTTTAATGATAGAAGGAGAAATAAAAAGATATATAAGAGATAATAATAGTCTTAGAATAAGTAGAAGTATAAAAGATTTAGCATATAAAATATTAAAGTTTAAAGATGATTACATAAGTACTTATGGAAATGAGCCTGATACAAATAAAATAAGTGAAAACTTAGGTGTTACAAACTATGAAGTAGTAGAAGCACTTTTCTCTTTAAAAAAACCAGAAAGCTTGTACGAACCTATTTATAATGACGGAGGGGACACAATATATTTGATGGATCAAATAGAAGATAAAAAAGAAAACAAAGACATAGATGGCTTAATAAGTATGAGAAAAGCATTAAATAAGATAAAAGAAAGAGAAAAAAACATTCTAGTAGATAGATTTATTGTAGGAAAAACACAAATAGAAATAGCAAATGAACTAAATATTAGTCAAGCACAAGTAAGTAGACTAGAAAAGAATGCAATTAAAAACGTGAGTAAACTCATAAAGTAAATTTCTTTTTCCTTTAAAACACTTGAAAAAACAAGCGTTTTAGTATATAATTTATAAGTCTGAAGGTGATGATATAATGGAAAAAGTATTAGTTTTTGGGCACATGAACCCAGATACTGACTCAGTAACAGCTTCAATAACACTTGCAAATTTAAAAAGACATTTAGGAGTTAACGCTGAAGAAAGAGTTTTAGGAGATATAAACAAAGAAACAAAGTTTGTACTAGATTACTTTAAAGTAAAAGAACCACGTTATTTAAACGATACTAAACTTAGAATAAAAGATATGGACTACCGAAAGAATTGCTTTATTAATGAGTATTCTTCAATAATAGATACATATGATTATATGATGGATAAAAATACAACTGGTGTACCTATAGTAGACAAAGACAAGAAGTTTGTTAGTTTAGTTACTGCAAAAGATATACTAAATAAAAGTATGTTTAACTCTGATACTTCTTTATATACTAGTTATGATAATATATTAAAAACACTAGATGGAGAAGAAGTAGTAAGAATAAATAGCACGATTGAAGGTAATATAAAAGCAGCAGCTTTTGCACATTCCACATTTGAAGAAAATGTAACTCTTACTAAAGACGACATCGTAATTGTAGGAGATAGGCATTACATAATAGAATTATCTTTAAAGTCAAAAATTAAACTTCTTATAATAATAGGCAGTAATGAACTAAAAAAAGAAGAGATTAAACTAGCTAAAAAGAATAAAGTAAACGTTATTAAAACTAAACTAAATACATTTGAAACATCTAGAATAATACTTAATAGTAACTACATTAAGAAAATATGTGATAAAGAAACAAACTATGTATTACATGAAAAAGATAGCTATGATGATTTTATGGAAATGTCAAAGAACTTGCTTATTGATAACTATCCAGTACTTGATAAAAATGATGTATGCAAAGGACTTCTTAGAAAAAGTGAACTAGCAAAAAGCAATAAAAGAAAAGTAATACTAGTAGATCATAACGAAATAGAACAGTCTGCAATCGGGCTTGAAGAAGCTGAAATAATTGAAATAGTAGACCATCATAAAATCGGTAGAGTCTCAACTAAAGTACCAATTAACTTTAGAAACATGATAGTGGGTAGTACAAATACTATAATATATGAAATGTATAAAGAAAATAATGTTAAAATATCTAAAGAAATGGCAGGACTTATGTTAAGTGGAATAATAAGTGATACATTACTTTTAAAAAGTCCTACTACAACTGAGCTTGATAAAAACGCTGTTAAAGCATTAAATAAAATATGTAAGTTAAAAATAGAAAAATATGGATTAGAAATGTTTAAAGCTGGAACTAGTTTAGATGGTATGAGCATTCAAGATATACTAGAGTTAGACTCAAAAACATTCAAAAATAATGATGTATCATTTACAGTTAGTCAAGCATTCACTCTTGATATTGATGGAATACTTAAAGATAAAGAAAGCTATATTGAAAAGATAGAAGAATATAAAAGTGTTACAAATGTAAATGCATATTTATTTGTAGTAACAGATATCATTAAAAATGGTAGTTATATATTCTATAATAAAGATAGCGAAGAAAGTATAAAGAAATCTTTTAACTTAAAGAAAATTACTGAAGGAATATTTGTTAAAGATATCGTTTCAAGAAAGAAACAAATAGTACCAGTATTAATTGATACACTTTAATCTTGACAACACTTACTAAAAAATGATAAGATTATCTTGTAATAAGGATAGGAAGTGAAGTACATGAAAATTAACTCTTTAGTACAAAATAAAGTACAAATGGGGGGGGGGTATATTAAGACTGATAATTAATCTTAATGGTTTTTCATGTGCAATAAAATGGATAGAATAATTCTACCCATTTTTTCGTGTGTAGGAAAAGAGGTAGAATGATGACAAATGAAGAATTAAAAAAGTTAGTAGGAAGAAATGTAAGAAAGTATAGACTTATATATAATGCTTATAACAAAGAAAAACTTACTCAGAAAGATCTTGCTAGTAAGATAGGTGCAAAGACACCTCTTATAGGTGCCTTAGAGAGTGAAAACAACAACATGGGTGTAAGTATATATAACTTATATATGATAAGTAAAGTACTAA